>Ga0272443_10000104_pt1 | contig 165432 bp, 117 predicted proteins | sample SSMAcet12_FD_193581 | JGI IMG/M metagenome (GOLD analysis project Ga0272443, IMG submission 193581) | Marine sediment archaeal communities from Little Sippewissett salt marsh, Falmouth, MA, United States - SSM-Acet-12 | ecosystem: Environmental > Aquatic > Marine > Wetlands > Sediment ... | reverse complement strand
ACGCTCGCAGCAGGAATAAAAAAAATTGTGCATGTCACGCGCTTTAGGTTGAAAAGCGCTGCACGTTTGATGCGAAATTTTGCGCCATCCGCAGAAGAGACAAGTGCGAAGGGTGGGAAGGGTCTGAAGGGTGAGAAGGGTACGAAAGGTGAGAAGGGTCTGAAGGGTGAGAAGGGTACGAAAGGTGAGAAGGGTGGGAAGGGTTTGAAGGGTACGAAAGGTGTGAAGGGTGGGAAGGGTTTGAAGGGCTTGAAGGTGTAGGATCGGGAAATGTCGCACTTGGGGCGGACTCGCCGCGTAGAGCGGGGATTGAAAGGACGGTTGGCTTTGGGGACATCGCGTCAGAGTCTGGTGCGGGAGCGGGAGACGATTGGGGTGATGGTGCGGATGTATTGTGCGGGGCGGCACGGGACATCCGAGGGGGAGCTTTGCGCTGAGTGCGCGGAGCTACTCGAGTATGCGGAGGTGCGGCTGGCGAAGTGTCCGTTCGGGCCGGACAAAGGGCCGTGCTCGAAGTGCGAGGTGCACTGCTACAGACCCCAGATGCGACAGCGCGTTCAGGCGGTGATGCGCTACGCCGGACCGCGCATGCTCACGCGCCATCCGGTCATGGGGCTGCGTCACCTCGTCAGAGGTTTCAAAGGCAACGCCAAGCCCCCGTCACGCCAGTGACATCGACTCACAGAAAGCCTCGCGGGGCTAGCCACCCCACGAAGTCGCCAGGGAGTTCATCAAGTCGATCGCCAATTCCTGTGAGACGTTCTCCAGCACGAGCGCATCAGAGGAGCGCTGCAAGTCGTAGCCACCCGGGCCCGAGACAACCTCGAACGACTTCTCGTACCGCGAATCGCGCCCGGTCTTGGTGACAGAGCCCGAGATGATGCCGTCTTTGGTCTGCTTGGCGACGGCCCGGAACGCGTAACCCGAGGGCGACGTATGATCGCGCGTCACCAGGACCTCGATGAAGATATCGGCGTACTCAGTCAGCGCATCCATCTCGACCTGCTTGACGGAAGTCACGGTGTAGGGGTCGTTCTCCTGGCCCGCCCCGCTGGCGGTCAGGCGCACCATGGTGGCCCGATCGACGAGCTTGGTCCCGGCCTTGAGGAACGGCTGGAAGAAGTTGTCCTCGAAGCGCCACATCCACATCTCCGCGGGATTGCGGCGTGTCGGCTGGGCGGTCTGATACTGGGTGTAGGCCGAGACGCCGCGGGTGGTATCGGCCGAGCCTTCCACGCTGGTCTCTCCGCCCGTACTGACGACGGCGCCGCCTGGCGTGACCACCGTGGGCCCGCTGCCGACCGTGACCTTCTCGCCTTCGCCGCTCACCACGCCGCGTACCGGCGTGATCCATTCGCGCACTTCATCGCTCAGCGCACGGTTCATGTAGATGGCGATGCGTGGCGCGCCGGCCTTGGCATAGGCCCCGCGAAACCGCTCGATGCTGGCCGCATAGGTGTCTTCCGACACCGGCTGCACGGCCCCTGCCATCGGCCTGCCGATATAGGGCGACTGCGGACTGGCGGCCGGCGCCGAGGTGGTGACGCCACCGGGAGCGCTGGGTTGCGTGCTGGCGATCGGCGCGACCGGCTCGGCATTACGAGGCGTCGACGCGGGCGTGTCTTGTTCGAGATGGGTGGTGCAGCCACTGCCGATCGCGACGAGGGCGCACAGACACATCAACAGATATCCTTGCATCTTGGTCATGGCTATCGACCCTCCCTTACTTCAGTATAGTAGTAGGCGGCGTCGACGCGCGTGGACATCTCCTTGTAAGCACCGACACCGTTCGGTGGCAGATGGACGCGCTGCCACACTGTGGGGCCCTCGATCGGGACCTTGTCCGCATCGAAGAACTGGACGCGACCCTCCAGTTGCAGCGGGAAGTCCGAGCGGTTGCGGAAGGTGGCGAAGACCTCCAGCGTTCCCGTCCCCGTCCGGCGGGCGCCCTGGGCTTCCACCGCAATCTTGCTGACCTGTCCGGGCCCGAGGGTCCATCCGAAAATCTCGTACTGTTTGAGCGTGCGCGACAGTGACTTGTCGACGAAGACCACACTGTTGTACGCCAAGGTCGCCCGCGGCGCCCGAGGATCGTCGACGCGTACGGCCGGTCCCGGCCCCTCCGTGATCGTGCTGCACCCTGCCCCGACGAAACCCAGCGCCAACACCGATATCAAAAGTCCAGCTTTCTGCATGACATCCCCTTTCACCGTTGGTCTTGAAAGACCCCTTCCCGCGATCGAAACCACAGAAGAGTCGATCCGCTTTCCGCAATGTTACACGTTTTCTCCCGGCTCAGATCCGCCAGTACCGTATCGTTTTCGTCCTGAAATTCGACCCGGACCTGCATCGGGCCCGCATCGGCCGCGACGGTGAGCACGTGGACGGCATCGGGCAGATTGTCCCAATAGCGCGTATCGGCGTGCGGCTGCGCCTTGGCGGCGGCCGCCATCTGCATCACGCCCACCAGTCCGACGGCCGCACTGATGCCCTGCACGGCCCCCATGTCATCGCCCCACATCGGCGCCGAGAGCATCGCGGTGGAGGACACGTCCGTCAGAACCGTGCCCATCTGTTCATTCTTCTGGCGAAACTCCGCCTTGCCCGCGAGGATCTTATCGACGGCGCGACCCCCGCGCGAGCCGGCCTGCCACATCACATCCTCAATGGGGAACAGCGTCACGGGGTCCCGGTCGTCGATGGCGACTCGAGCGCGATTCTCCGTAAACGATCGTCCGCGCCGGAACTTCAACTCGGAATGTCCCACGCCGTCCGCCACCTTGCGGGGCGAGGTGCCCGTTTCGGCAACGATCAGGACACGATCCTCGGGACCGGGCACCTCAAAGTCGGGGCGATACTTCTTGACCTCCTCGTACAGGACCTCCGCGGCCGCGGCGTCACCATCCTGCTGAGCGGCCCACCCTTCGAGGAAAATCAGCAGTGCGAAGTCACACCGATTCTGATCCTCTTCGGCAAACGCGTCCTGGAGGATACCGCCCTTGAAGCTGGCGCGGGCATTGTCGAAATCGCCTTCGCGCAGGTAGAGCAGGCCGCGATAGTAGTAGGCCATGCAGCGCTCGTAGGGCTCGCCTTTGAAATCCTTCAGGCCCTCTTCGTAGTAGAGGCTGCGGGCCTTCCGGGCCGCCTCGTGGTCGGCGTAGACTGCCTCGATCTGGTCAATGGCCCTGTCGAAAGCTCGTTCGGACTCGTCCCAGTAGCCCAGTTCCATCGCCCGCAGTCCCAGGCGCATCTGGTTCAGCACGGCGTTCCGCGCCCCCTCGGTGTACACCCGTTCGCACAAGGGCCGCAACGTCGCGGGCTGGTCGCCGCAGCGCTGTTGCAATACCTCGGCAGCCACCTTGGGCGCTTTGTATTCCTTGCGCTGATAGCACCCCGCCAGGGCCAGGCACAGCCCCCCACACAGGATCAGGCGACCACCGAGCCTAACGGTAGATGATGTCATCCTGCGCCACCTTCTTGAAATCATACTGTCCGCTCCAGGCAATGATGCCCGATTCCAGGTTGATCAGTTCGAAGGTAATCTGGTGGAAGCGACTCTGGAGGCCGTTGGCGGCGATGGCGTCGAGCGAAGCGATACGCCCGGTCAAACGGAAATCCGCGCCGGCGGTGGCCGGCGTGGTGGCGAGCGTGCCGCCGGTGACCGTGCCTTCGCGTTTGAGCATCCGCTCCTTCTCCACCATGTCGATGTTCTCACGACTAACGAAATACAAGCGTCCCTGGGCCGCCCGGTTCAGTTCCACCCGCAGCCGGTCGGTAATCAGGCGTTTGTTCAGGCGCGAGGAGCTCTCGTTCTCGAAATAGGCGTCGTCCAACACGATCAAGGCCGGCGGCGTCCGCCCGGCGATCTGCGTGCTGTTGATGATGTCACGCATCATCCTGTCACTCATCGCGGTGATATCCTGCGACTCGATTCCCACGCCGCGGATCGGACCGGGCGAGATCGGTTCGACGTACGTCGTCGGCCGACCCGCGCTATTGTCGACATTCGTTCGTGTGCAGCCGCCCACCAGGATTAGCGCGAGCGCCAAGTGGATTTTCAGTATTGTTTTGCAGGTCATAGCGCCGTCCTCACATACTATTTCTTCGGTCGCTGCGCCTTGGTCGCCTTGACCAAGGCCGGATGGTACTTCTTCTTGAAGTCCGGATAGATCTCGAACGTGGCGTTCAAGGCATTCTTATAATGCTCGTTGGTCGCGTAGGTCGCGTAGAGGTACACACTCATGTCATCGCACGTATTGAACGAGACGTCCGACGAGCTCTTGATGAACTCCATGCCTCCGGAGGACTCGATCGCGATCGCCCGCCCCGCTTCTTCACCGAATTTCGCGCCGAGCATGCCGCCGACAAAGGGCACCTGCCGCAGGGCCTGCTGGCCGGCAAAGGCGCCGGCGGTCTTGCCGATGGTGGCGCCGAGCTTGGCATTGATCGCGTTGTCCGTCCACTCGGCCAACACACCGTCCTGGGTGTAGGGACACATGTACTTGCCCGAGTTGTCCAGGATGGGGTCGGGAGCCTTCAACTCGTGTGGCGCCGCGATCTTCGGCCCCATGGAACACCCTGTCGCAAACAGTGTGCACATCAGCAACAACGATAAGGACGCCCAACCAATTCGCTGCATGACGTTTTCTCCCATAGATGACAATAACTCGTTCGCTCGGGACAGCCGCAACCGAGAAGACAATCACCCATTTACTCGGCAATTTCACGCTTTGGCGCATAGCTGTCAATCGCGAAAAATACGTATTTTCGCATAAATATTTCCGCTTTCTGCTATTTTCGCCGGCATCGAGGCGAGGCAACCGTCCCCCGGCGCGGGACAACAAACCGCTGCTGACACGACCCCCAGGGTGCCACCACTCAATATGACGCACGGCGTGACAACGCGGGGTGGGACAATGACAAAACCTGACAGCTCGACCGCGGGAGATTCACAACCATAGCGCGGGGCCCCCAAACGGCAACCGCGGGGGCGACCTGAGACGACCGGCCCAAGTCCGAGAAGGCCGTGAGATCCAGCACTGATGGGGCCCGGTTCCCTCTCGGTGGCATAATCTTTCCCGGTTCGACAGATTCTTGCTTCCCGCCGTGACCCGATACGCCACGCCCGACGTACAGACCCTTGCAGAAGCTGCCGCAGTCGAATCGCCGCAGCGCCGCGCAGAAAGGGGGTAGAACCATGATCGCTCTGGAGCGAAAGCGTTGCGTCGCTTGCCAGGGGTCAGTCGAACCGCTGAAGGGTGAAAAACTGGGCGAATACGCCGCCCTGCTGGACCGTCAATGGCAAGTGATCGACGAACACCATCTGCACCGCGAATACCGCTTTGCCAACTTTCGCCAGGCTCTGGCTTTCGTCAACAAGATCGGCGAACTGGCCGAGTCGGAGGGCCATCATCCGGATCTCCATCTGGGCTACGGCATGGTGCGCATCACCCTGTGGACTCACAAGATCGACGGGCTGCATGAGAACGATTTCATTCTCGCGGCCAAGATCGATCACTTGTGAACAATGGTGCCCGGGGCATGGGACATTGCGCCCGGTGTCTTACGGAGCGATGTCGACCTCGACGGCGTGTTTGCCGCGGCGCCAGGCCGCCATATCACCGACCAGATGGTAGGCCTTGGCAAAACCCGCTTTGGCCAGGGCGGTTTGGGCGATGCGGGAGCGCACGCCGGCCTCACAGTACACGATGACGTCACGGCCTTTGTGCTGCTGGAGTTCATCGAGGTGGGTCCGGATGCTCCGATGCGGGACGTTCAGCGCGCCCGGAATGTGGCCCGAGCGATACTCCCGGGCCGAACGCACGTCGAGCACCACGCAATCCGGCCGGCCTAGACGTTCCTGTAGTTGCGGGATCGACATTTCGAGCCCCCGCGGACCCATCCGGTACCGAACGAAACCCATCCCAAAGAGGATGACGCCCAGCATCACAGCAATGCCCCACCCCATCGTCACCGTCCGTTTCCTGTCCAAAGCAACCACCCCATCTCTGCGTCCCGCCGCGAGCACACCTCTCGGCGGCATTTCAGCGATCTACGCCGCTCCCGCCCTGCTGGTTCGCCGGAACCGGCCGGCGCAACAGTGGGGAAGATTCTCACTTTTTTCGGCCTGCTCGCTTGACCCGTCTACCGCTTCACCCTTTACGCTCGGATTGTCATGGCCATGGCACCATTGTAAGGTAAACTGACGAAGAGCAAACGGAAAGGAGCAGCACATGAGTGAATTCGGCGTCGACCAATGGGTCGAGATGTTCGAAGGCGTCGGGCTGGACCAGGCCCAGCGCCGCCAGTGGCATCAGTTGTTCGAGCAGCGTTACCCCGCCGCCCATCAGAGCTTCCTGGAGTGGCTGGGTCTGGACGAAGCGAAGATCAAAGACGTTCGGAACATGAAATAGAAAACCGAGCGGGCGGCGGCTCTCAGCGACGGGAGCCGCCGGCCAGGAGTTGCCGCATGTACACCGTATCGAAACTCGCCCGGCGCTTCGGCCTGTCGCGCAGCACCTTGCTCTACTACGACCGCATCGGCCTGCTGTGTCCGTCGGGGCGCAGTCCGGGCGACTATCGTCTCTACGCCCAGGAAGACTGCGACCGCCTCGAACAGATCCGCCAGTTGCGACAGACCGGACTACCGCTGAAACAGATCGCGGAGCTGCTGGACGGCGCCGAGTCGGCGCCGCAGCACATTCTCAAGCAGCGGCTGGCCGATCTGAATCGGGAGATCGCCGAGTTAAGGCAACAGCAGCAGGCCATCGTCAAACTCCTGGGCGACCCGCACCTGACGCGCAGCACGCGCCTCGTGACGCACAGGACCTGGGTGGCCATGCTGGAAACAGCGGGACTGGATCAGGCGGGCCGCCACCGCTGGCACCGGGAATTCGAACAGCATGCGCCGGAAGCGCACCAGGACTTCCTGGAATCACTCGGCTTCTCGGCCGCCCAGATCGAGCGCATTCGCACCGCCAGCCGCAAGACGAACCGTGACCTGCCGTCCAAGACAACGCACGGTGTTTCCGAAAGCAATGTCAGTTGATCTCGACGTGCATGTCGAAGTCTTCGATGTCGACCGCAGGCTTGCGGATGAAATCGATCCACGTCCCGCAGCGACATTCGGCATAGAAATGGTATACGATACGGGGATCGACCGTATCCATCTGATTGCACAGGTCTTTGGTTCGAAAGCCTTCGACGCGCGCGCCGCAGTTGGGACAGGGACACGTGAAATCGACACGATCGTACGTATCCTCGGTCCGCTCGATTAGGATATGGCGCTCGCTTCGTTCAGCCGCGAAGGCTGCCGGTCCGTCAGTGATTCTCCCTACCATGGTCCTCCATCTCCTCTGGCCGACGCCCCGTACCGGCAGCGCCTTCAGTGACAAAGCGTCCTGCATCCTAGGAGTCCGTTCCGCAGATAGAATGAATGATGATAGGCACGCGATAACCGGCGTGCCAACAAGGAATGATGCTACTGCAAATGAGGGCAAATGTCAAGTGAAAAGGCCCGGACGAGAGTGCAACTCGTCGGCGTGATTCTCGTGACCTGGCGCAACTTCGTCTGGCTCATCACGTTAGAACGACCTGGCCCGCACGCGGGGATGGGAAAGATTTTCCCGCGTGCCGCATGAGATGTTTCGCCGGCAGGAGGCGGCGCGCTGCGGCGCGACTCGGCTTGCCGGCCGGTTGTCTCACTCGCCGTCGGCGTCGCCCGTCTGGATCGGGGTCTGTGGTCCATAGCGCCGCCGTGCATCCTGCTCGATGTGGTCCATGATCGGGCCTAAATGGACAGTCATGTCAACGCGTTTGGGGCGTGGCTTCGTGTCGGGATAGGCCACGGCCAGAATGGCGCCCGCTTCCCACTCGTGGGGCTCGACGGTCAGCCGCGCGGTGAATCCGTGCTGAGCCAGCACCTCCAGGTTCGGCACGGGATACGAGGCCGGCTCTACCTCGCCGCACTCGGCCACGGCCGGCAGCAGGGTCGGGGTGACCAAACCGTCGCGCAGGCCAACGTCGAGATTGCGTTTGCTGATGTCCATGAGCATCATGATCGGCCCGGTGAACCAGTCGCCCTTGACCTGATCGGTCGCCTGCCGGGCCACGGAGGCCGGCAAGGCCCCCAGGCGGTCCAACTCTTCATCGAGCACGACCGTGAAGGCCTTGCTGAAGGACCGTTCGGTATCCTGCAAGGCCCGTGCGGCCAGGACCGCGCCCAGCAGGTTCGAATACGAGTCTTCCCAGGAAAAGGCCGAGGGAAAGGCCGTCGGCAGGCCGACACACTTGTAACCGAACCAGGTGAGGATTTCGTGCCAGGTGGTCATGTTGTAAGCGAGCACCGGTCCCAGGGCCCGGGAGATCTCGCGGGCAACTTCCTCGCGTTCGGCTTTCGGCCGCTCGGCCCAATCAGCCGGATAGGACAGCTCGACGTAGTGCCTCGAATGGTCGACCATCAGCTTGTAGGAGAATTCGGTATCGCCCGCCATCAGATGGCGAAATGACTTTCGCGTCAGGTAGGCGGTCCAGTCGGCGGCGATCCGCAAGTGGGCCAGGTCGATATGCCCGCCCCGACAGGTGTAGACGATGCCGTTCTTCTCCGAGAGACTGAACCCGTAGCCATGCTGGCCCAGCTTCTCGGGATTGACAAAGGGCGCCCCTATGGTCGAGGTCGGATAGCATCCGGCGCGCGCCCGCGGCGGCAGACCGTCCTGGCACCCCACGAACGCCAGCGAGACCAACGAAATGACAAGCACAGTGCACAGCCGCATCAACATTAAAAGACAACCTCCATAAGCATTGGACAGATCATAGGCCCGTTGCCGCGCCGGATCAAGTCGATTTCACGGCCCGCCACAGAGACGCTATCGCGCGAAATCATCGGCCATGCCTCACCATGGACTACAACGTAGGGGCAGGCCACTGTGCCTGCCCGGGTCCAGAATGCCTAACGCGCCAGTCTGCGGAAATTCGGGCAGGCACAGTGGCCTGCCCCTACAAATATGCGCGTGTCCCGGCCGCGTCGGGAGTCTACTCGCCAACCGCGTGGATTTCTGGTAGGATGAACGCCCTGGATCGACACGCGCAGAAGAGACCTGGTCAATGGAGGTTGAAGATGTCGCAGACGAGCATGCCCACCGGCCGGATTGGAGACGTCACCATCAGTCGCTTGATCATGGGTGAGAACCAGTTCAGTGGCTGGTCGCACAGCCAGGACCTCAAGTATCTGCGCGATCTGTTCAAGGCCTACGCGACCGAAGACCGCGTCCTCGAGACCCTGCATCTGGCGGAAGAAATGGGCGTCAACACGATCATCGGCGGTGGCTGTCACTACCTGAAGAAACACTGGAGCGAACGCGGCGGCAAGCTGCAGTGGATCGCCCAGGTCCATCCGAAGGTCAACGACCTGACGACAAACATCAAGCAAGCTATCGACAACGGCGCCGTCGGCGCCTACGTCCAGGGCGGCGTGGGCGACAGTTTCGTCAAGGGCGGGCGCGTCGACCTGCTGGGCGAAGCGGTCGAGTTCATCAAATCCCAGGGTGTGATCGCCGGCATTGGGGGACACTCGGCGGAGGTGCCGATCGCGGTCGAGAAGGCGGGCATCAAGACGGACTTCTACATGAAGACGCTGCACCACGGCAACTACTGGTCCGCCACCCCGAAGGCACACCGGGTGGACTTCAACGTCGACAGTGGCGGTTTGCAGGACCACGACAATATCTGGTCGATCGCACCGGAGAAGACCGTCGATTTCATGCGCGATGTCACGCGCCCCTGGATCGCGTTCAAGGTGCTGGCCGCCGGGGCGATTCATCCTTCCGAAGGGTTCAAGTACGCCTTTGACAACGGCGCCGATTTCATCTGCGTGGGCATGTTCGACTTCCAGGTGCGCGAGAACACCATCATCGCCCGGGAGACCGTCGCCAACGCGGCCGGTCGACCCCGCCCCTGGCGCGGGTGAGCCGGAAGAGTCGCGCAAAGCTTCGATCTTGAGGAACCGTGCCCATGCGGCGAATTGGCACACTCGATCATTCGCGTCGATACCTTTTGACACTGGCCGGCCTGGCCTTCGTGCTGGTGCCGGCGCCAAACCTGCTCGCCCGCGCGCAGCAGGAGATCCCGGAGCGCATCCTGTCGATCGTGCAAGCCGACCCGCGCGTCCGGGATATTCTGGCCGATGTCCCGGAGATCCGTCTGGAACCGGAGTACAGCGCCGACCACGGCGTCTGGATCATCCATTTCGTTCATGCCGACCAGGGACCGAAAGGACTGATCAGCGTCAGCGCCGAGGGCGGCGCGATCCTCGAGTTCAGTTTCGACCCCGACCGGCGGCAACCGGAGGACGAACGCGCCGAGGAGCGTGAATCCGAACTGTTGCGTTCGCTGTTACCACGCTTCGGTGGCATGAACGTGGCCTGGCTGTCATTTGTGTTGGTCGTCGTTACGGTCGGCCGTTTCGGACGCGTGCTGTCGTTGCGGAACTTCGACATCCTGCTGCTCTATGCCCTGGCGCCTTTCCTTCATATCACCTGGACCCACACGAAGCTGGCGTATACGGGCATTTTCGTTGTCACCGTCTTGCTTTTTGTTCGTTGCCTCTGGGGCGCGACCGGTCGCGGCGAGATTGTGACAGAATCGAATCCCCATAATCCGCGGGCGGTATGGGTACTGCTGGCCTTTGCCCTTGTCCTGCACGTCGTGACCTTGTCCGAGCGTGGGATCGGCGACGTCGGCATCTGGTCTGCCGTCGGGGGCGAATACCTGCTCCGCACGGGCCGGCTGCCTTACGGCACCGAGTTCGGGCCTAACTGTGTGTACGGACCGCTGATGTACGTATTGTTCGCGCCGGCCGGCTGGGCCGCGTCCTTCATCCGCGAGGTCGCACCCGATGGATCGATTGTCCTGGAGAACTTCGGCAATTGGCAAGCCATGCGCGGCGTGCAGACGACGGAACTGCTGCTCGATCTGTTAGCGTTGCTGGCCCTGTATCGTCTGGCCCGTCGTCAAGGCGAGCACGTCATCGCGCTGACGGTCGTGTTTGTCTATGCCATCAGCCCCTATCTGATCGGCATGACCAGCGAACTGGGGCTCGAGCGTGCCAGTCACATCGCGGGCGCGCCGTTCATCCTAATCGCCCTGCTCCTGCTCGGCCGACCGCTCGCCGCGGGGCTGCTGCTGGGCATCGCCACCGGTATGTTGTACTACCCGCTCTTTCTGGCGCCGCTGTGGTTCGGATACCTGCGCCGCAAGGAGAGCCTGCGTCACGGTCTGATGTTTCTGGCCGGATTCGTCGCGGTCGGCGTGGTCTGTGTCGTCATGCTGATGGTGACCGTCAAGCCCGCCGACGAAACGCAATCGGCCTTGGGCGCGTTCATCGACGATACGATTGCCCAGCAACAGTTCAAATCCGGATACGGTGACAGCCCGCTGAGCTTCTGGGGTCAGTACCCCACTCTGGCCGTCTGGGGCAAGCCCACGGTCGGCGTGGTGTACGGCCTGTTCTGTCTGGCCCTGGCCTTCTTCCCGCGACGGATCGACTTCACCCGGCTGATGGCCCTGACCGCCGCCGTGCTGGTGGGCACCCAACTGGTCCTGTCTTTCGCAGGCGGGACCTATATCGGTTTCTACCTGGCCCCGTTGGTTCTGACACTCCTGCACCGGCGGCGTCCGGCGTCCCTGGAACGGCCCGAAACGCAGGAAACGGGCGCGCAGATCTAATCGAATCCTGACACTCTTCTAATCCCCACCTCACAAGACCTTCCTAGTCTAAGTGCATGAATAGACAGGCGGATGGATTGCCGCGCCCACTTGGCTGAGCGACGTATCCTGCGCCGAATTGACCATGTCATCTTGTGGAGGGTTGACTATAGAACACCGAGCCATGGCGCGAGAACGGGCACGTTGATGCGGAACATTCCTGTCAACACGAGGCGCTTGCCGGGGTCCCTCTCAGGCGTCTGAGAGATCCCAGTGACGACCGACGGAGGGGGGCATCTGCCGAAAACGGCAGACTTGGTTGGCTGTGACATGCAACCATTTTTGGAAAAGGAGTATGACCAATGTTACCAGCAAAATCAATCGGACTCTTACTATTCACCGTCGGCCTGTTCATGGCCGTCTGTTTCCTCTGGGCTGGCCCCGTCACCGCCGAGGTGAACGCGGACCCCAACGCCGTCGTGGACTGCAACGACGTCGATCCGAACGACGTGATCGATCCCAATGACGTGATCGATCCCAATGACGTCATCGACCCCAATGACGTGATCGACCCCAATGACGTCATCGACCCCAACGACGTGATCGACCCCAATGACGTCATCGACCCCAACGACGTCATCGACCCCAACGACGTCATCGACCCCAACGACGTGATCGACCCCAATGACGTCATCGATCCCAACGATGTGGTGGACCCGAACGACGTGGTCGACCCCAACGATCCCAACGAGGTGGAGCCGCCCAGTCTGCCCTACATGTACATTGATGCCGGCGGACCGTACCTGGGGACCGTCGGTGTTCCCCTGGAGGTGGACGGCGGCAATTCACTCATCTACGACGGCAACGACATCGACGTGTACTACTGGGATTGGTACATGGACAAAATCTTCGAGTATTCCAACCTCCCGAAGTACAGACACACCTGGCACTCGGCCTATTCCGGACCGATTCGCCTGTACGTCTTCGACAAGCACGGCCACGTCGACTGGGATGACGCGTACGTGACCATCGAGGGCCCCGAGACGGTGCTGCTGGTGGAACTCGAAGGCAACGCCGACCTGCACGTGTACGATGCCCGCCAGCGCCATACCGGCATGAACGACCAGGCCGGCAGCGTGGACGTCCAGATCCCGGGCGCCGAGTTCGTCGCCGTCGACGCCGAGGGCAACGAGACGCCGTTCAGCAGCGAGACCGTGGTGGCCGATGTCACGCAATCGATCGGTTTTCCCCTGTATGCGAGCGGGCCGTATCGAATCGAACTCGAAGGCATCGAAGACAGTTCGTTCACTCTGACCGTGTATGCCTTCCAGGATGGCGTCAGCGCGGCGCTGCGACGCTACCGGGGTGAGATCTTCGCGGGCGAGACCATCAAGACTTCGGTCACCGCCACCTGTTTCGACGAGGAATTGAAGATGAGCGCCGGGACGCTGAGCTACGATCCCGCGCGGTAGGGGCAACGCGACCCAACTGCGAGTCCCTCGACCAATCGAGCACGGGCGGGGGATGGAATTGGCCGTTTCATCATAGGCAAGGGCCAGTCCTGCGGGGCTGGCCCTTTTTTCTCAGTGTGGTAGCGCGGTCGCAGGTGACATCGATCCCGCATCAGTCGTTTTCGCCCAGCAGCTCTTCGACCTTGGCGCGCATATAGCGCTCGCCCTGCGCCCCCTGCCAATTGAGTTCGCCGTACCACCAATAGCGCACGAAGCCCTGCCTGTCGATGAGATAGACCGCGGGCCAGACGTTGTTGGCCCAGGCGTCCCAGTTCTGACTGTCGTTGTCGATGGCGATCGGATGGGTCAGGCCCGTCTCGGCTGCCTTCGCGCGCACCGTCGCGACGACGCGCTCGCCCTGCGTCTCGGGGCGATGAATACCCACCAGGCGCACGGCCCGCCCGGCGAAATACTTCTGCCAGGCGACGTAGTGCGGCAGGTTGCGAATGCAGTTGATGCAGCCGAACGTGTAGAAATGGAGGATGACTACGTTGCCCCGGAGCTGGGCCAGGGAAACCGGACCGCCATTGATCCAGGTCTCGACGCCGCGCAGCTCCGGCGCCCGGCAGGCCCTTTGCCGCATCCGTGACAGATCGAAGCCCCGCCCCGTCAGAAGGCGCAGCGTCCGCTGCTGATCGCGATCGAGCACGGCCAGCGCCTGGCGCTCGGCCTGGCTCTGGAGCGTGCGGACGCGCACCAGCTCGCGGGCCGTCACACCGCTCTGCTGGATCCGGGCCAGCGCCTGGCTAAGTGTCGTGACGACTTCCTGCATCCGCTGAACCTGCCCGATCGAAAGGCGCAGTTCCTCGCTCACCTCGGGCCCCATGATTCCCTGCAATCCCTGGGCCTGGAGCGTCAACTGATCGAGCCGCCGACGCTGTTGGGGCGCTAGAATCGTGGCGAGCCTGGTGTCGAGCTGCTCCAGCAAATGCTCGGCCGGCGCGTTGCGTTTCTCGGCGGGAAAGTGACGCAGCCGCCACAAAGGCTGATCCGCCTGCCCCACCGCGGCCGCCACCGCGTCAATCTGTTCCGGCCGCAACCCCAGCTCTTCATGAACTGCGGGAGCCAACAAGAGAATGACCCGGGGATGAGGAATTGGAACCAGGGGTGCATCAGCGGAGACCTCCTCCGCCTGGGCCGGCCCCGCCACCGCAAGGAGAACACCGAGAACCGCCAGAGAGAGACGACTTGCGCGTATCAGTTTCAGCGCCATGCTATCCGAACACCTCCAAACGCACGGGAATTGGCCCAGACCCCTTGCCCGCTTCGGCGTGGGGCCGACGAGCACGCCCGCGCCGCTCTTACGAACGCGCCGCGCCAAGAGTTCGCCCGGACCATCTTGGCGTCGACGCCGCTGCACTCGGTGAATCGACGGCAACAAGTGGCAGCACTGTGTGGAACAGCTCGGTTTTATGGGCCCTTGGCCTACCCCTTCCTACCCATCCCAGTCTTCCTATTTACACCTCCCCGCAAACATATTAGAATAGGGAACTTAGTGATGCAGCAGCAAATCGCGTGTTGCGTTCGCGGCATCCACCGGGGGGTGGGGGAAAAGCCACAGACCGCCAGTTCGAGGCGACCAAACCCGACGAAGCCGTCGGTTACTCTCCCCGGAAAACATGCATGGATCTGAAATAATTGAGGGGGGCATGACAATGAAATTGGCAGGTGGGAAGATGAAAAGACTGGTACTGATGTGCGTCGTTTGTGCGGCCGTCGCAAGCCCGGCAATGGCAGGCCTGACCATCGGCGATACCGTGCAGGTGGCCTATGTCGACACAAGCCCTGGCGTCGTCGTCAACGTCGTTACGCCGCCCTACTCGGGGAACCTGGTCGCCGGCATTCACAACCTCACGGTGGACGGCGAAACCCGTCAGGGGTTCTGCATCGAATACAGGGAACTCGCCTCGACGGACGCTCTGCCCTACACGGTGTCAGCGTTGCAGGACGCCCCGATCGCCCCCAGCCCGGCGATGGGCGCAGCCCAGGCCATGGACATCCAGAAGGTCTGGTCGTGGTGGAAAGCCTCGGACGGCAGTGGGTTGTCGGCCGCCATCGCCCAATGCGCGGTTTGGGAAATCCGCGACGACGGCAGTTTCGATACGGGCAACTTCCAACTGTACACCGCCGGCGTCAGGACCGGGGCCGAAGCCCTGCTGGCCTCACTGCCCGGACTGACGGACTACACCCGCATGGTCGGCCTGACCAACAGCGGGTCGCAAGGGTTCGGCGTCCCCGTCGTCCCCGCTCCCGGCGCGCTGCTGCTGGCCGGCCTGGGTGCGAGCGTCGTCGGCCATCTGCGACGGCGCAAGACCATCTAAGACCGGAAGAACGACTCAAGACAATCCCATATAGGAACCTCAGGGCTGTGAGCCACGCTCACAGCCCTTTCTCTTTTCGCCCTGAGCACCCACGGCACGAGGCCAGATTGCCCGTCGTTACCGCCCGCAGAGCCCCTTTTTGAACCTTTTTCTCTCTTTTTCCGATTTTTTCCCTTGGCGCCTTACGACATTTGTAGTATTTTGAGCTACAGATGTAGTAAGGAGAAAAGACCATGAAGCTGACCAATTCGGAATGGCAATTGATGAACTGCCTCTGGGAGCGGCATCCGGCAACGGCGCGAGGGATTGCCGAACGCCTTCCCGAGCACGTCACATGGGCCTACACCACGATCCGTACCCTGCTGGCGCGTCTGGTGGATAAGGGGGCCGTCCGGGAGTATAAGGAGGGCAACACCAGCCTGTACGACCCCCTCCTGGCACGCGATGCCGCCCGGCGCAGCGCCCTGAAGACGCTGGTCAATCAGGCCTTCGACGGGGCGTACGGCCCACTGATGCACTTTCTGGTCAACGACCGCAAGCTGACCGATGCTCAGCGGCGGGCCCTGGCCGAGATCCTGGACAAAGAAAGCGAGGAAGAAAAAGGAGGTTGAGGACATGTGTGAGACGATCAATCACTACGCGGGCCTGTGGCTGAACTGGCAATGGTCCATGCTCTGGCAAACGGCGGTCCTGGTGGGCGTCGTGGCCCTGACCGACCGGCTCGTACGCAAGTGGGCTTGGCCGCAATTGCGCCATGCGCTGTGGCTCCTGGTCCTGGTCAAGCTCGTGCTGCCACCGACCTTGACGTCGCCGGTGAGTGTGACGTCGACGGTACCGACCCTGGCCCGGCAGGCGATGACCACACCGATGATGACGCCCGCTCCGGCGCACCGCGTGGTGCGTGAGGCAGCGCCGGCCGCCGAGGCGAGGACCAGCGTCTCCGAGGCAACGGGCGCGTCGCGGCTTTCGTCGCCCATGCGGCAACCGCAGCCCGTCCCGTCGAGTCCCATGGTGGCGCCGGCGTCTTCGCTGTCGTGGAGCGCCTACGCCCTGGGCGCGTGGCTGGTGGGGGTTGTCGGTTTGTCGATCGGTCTGACCATCCACCTACGACGCCTGGCCATCGCGCCGGGGGCAGAGCGCCCGGACGATGTACCCGCCTGGTTCGACGCGGTGCTGGAAGAGGCCGCGGCGGAGATGAGGTTGCGTCGTATTCCACGGGTGGTGTTCACCACGCGGGTCTGCTGTCCGGCGGTCTTCGGCCTGCTCCGCCCGGTATTGCTGATCCCGGCCGATCGCGTCTCAAGCTGGACCCGAAGCGAGGCGCGTCACGTCCTGTTGCACGAGTTGGCCCACATCAAACGCGGCGACCTGCTCACCCACGCAGCCTACATGCTGCTGGTGACCCTGTACTGGTTCAACCCCCTGCTCTGGCTGATCCGCAAGCATCTGCAGCACCTGCGTGAACTCTGTTGCGATGCGACCGTCGCCCGCTGTCTGCGCGAAGAGACCGGCGCCTATCGCGACACGCTGCTGGACACGGGCCGGGCCCTGCTGGCGCGGCCTCTCGATCCCGGCCTGGGCCTGCTCGGCCTGTTCGAAGACGCCGGGGCCCTGGTGACGCGCCTGCGCTGGCTCGAGCAGCCGACCTGGCGCCATGCGTGGCGCCGCCGTATCCTGGTCGTGACGGTCGTCGTCCTGATGCTGTGCTGCGTCCTGCCCATGGCCTCCCTGCGTGCCGCTCCGGATAACGCGGATGGAAACACCTTCAAAGTGACGCTATCCAACGGCGCCACCCTCGAACTGATCGGCCTGTACCGGGAGTCGCTCAACAACTGGTGGCAGCCGGATGGCACTTTGTTGGAGGAAGGGCCGTATGACCCGGGTCTGGGAGACAGTAACATCGGTGACCACATCGAGATCGCCTTGCGCTATGAGAACCTGCCTGAAGGCGCTCGGGGCGGTTTTGAGATCGAACCAGGTCGGAGCCCCAGACACGGCGCGATCCCAATGTGGTATACCGTGGCCAAGAAGGCGGGGCAACCGGTCCAGAATATCTCCTGGGTACACGTGATCCCCGAAGCGGGAGCCGAAACCGTCACCGTGAAGGTCCACTTGGCCATGGGCGCCTGGCAGAACTACCGAGAGGAACCGTGGTCTCCGGGCGCCTGGGAAAGCGCCTCGATCGGAGAGATCACATTATTTGCGCCCTACGAGCGCGCGGGCAGAACATGTATCCCGGTCGCTCATATGGTTCAAGGGCCTGAGACGCGTCTCACGATATTGGATATGAACAATGTCGAACGCGAGCCGAGCGATTGGGTGGGCGGTGGCTGGCTGTACGCTGGTTCATCCGGATTCGGGCACTTCACCGCTGAATTCGACGTGGCTCTCAATGACCTCGTCGCCCTGTACTTCCAGACACGACCCTATACGTGGATCGAATTCAGGAACGTCTCTCTGCGCCCGGGAAAAGAACAGGAGATCGAGATCGTCGTGACAGAGCCTGAGCCAGCCAAAGCGGACCCGTCGAAAGTGGACATCGCCCTGGTGCGCGAGCATTCGCCCATGTACTTGAAGGCGTTTCATACGGGTGTCATGCATTATCTGAATGAAAACGACGCAAAAGAACTGCCAGAGCGACTCTGGCCCCTGGAGTTCAAAGTTGCAGACGGCGCTTATGTCGCAAAGGCTCAGTTCGTCAAGTCGGTCGGTTATTTCAGCCCCAGGGGCTATCAATCGTTACGCGCTGAGGACTTCACGTCCCCCACAGCTCAATCGACACCGATCCTGTACTGCAAATGGCTGCTCGAAGCCGACGGCGGCAAGGGGACCAACGTCCTGTTTGGCGACGGTCACGTCGAATGGCTCGCCGCCCGGGAACTCAATCGCCTCAAGGAAACCGCCCGCGCCGAAGAGGTTCGCCGGAAGTCGGAAGCATCGGGCGACCCTGGAGGCCTGACGGGCAGATGGACGTGGACCCAGGAAACCCAGGACCCGCTGCCGGCATACGTCTGGCAAGGTGAATTCGTCCTGGAAAAGGACGGAGATTCCTATACGGGCGAGCTTAACGACATCGGCGAAGGGACGCACGGCGACATCATCAAAGACGTGACCCTCGTCAACGACCAAATCTCGTTTACGCGCCAAGGTCAATGGGGCCTCCAGCAGTGGAAGGGGACGCTCAAGACAGAAGACGGCGAGCTAGAGATCGTGGACGGCCAATGGACCAAAGGCGGGATCACAGGTATTTGGTCCGCGCATAAAATCGACTGATCCCCGGCTCCGCGCTGAGAATCAAGATATCTGGCGACGGTGGTCGGGAACGGTCGCGGCGGAAAGTGCGAAGCGGAACGCTATTGGGAGAGAGCAAAATGGGACGAGCATTCAGACCACCAAGGGTGACCTCCGTCGTCTTGGTCCCGGGCAGGATACGTATCATCCGAAACGAGCGTGTTGGCTGTGGTGCGACGGGGACGGTCATCGCGTTGCTGGTTCTCATGTCGCTGTTCTGCCGGGCAGGGTTGGCTTCACCGACCGCCGATCAGATGCTGGAAGAGTTGCACGGCATTCCTACACCCGACAGGTCAATCAACGATCGCGGCCGGAGGATTGAGGCGGTGGTTGAGTATGTCGACAAGTATCTTGAACAGGCTGCCCGGTTCCGGCAACACTTCCCCGACCACCCGCAGGCGGTCGAGATCGCCGACCAGGAGGTCTCACTGGTGACGCAGATCCGCTCGCTGGTGCCGGCGCCAAGATGGGACGCACATTTGGCGGAGTTGGAGCGCTGGAATCCCGACGTCGTGACGCGGAACCAGTTCTTCCGTCGGGACAAAGTGTCTGGTCTCCTCGACCATGCCAGGGAAGCGCGCCAGGAATCGCCCGAGGCCTTTCGGAAGGCATGCCGAGAAGCCTTCGATTGGACGGTCGCCCATGCGGACTACGCACTGAGCGCCGATTGCGCCTACGAGATCGTGACAGGACTGGGGCAGAGCCGATCGGAGGCCGAATTGGACGAGTGGTTTGGGCGGTTCCGCCAGGCCTTCCCCGATGACCCCCGCAGTCAGGTCAAGCCCGACCCAAGCCCGGCGGTGGAGATCGGCCAGGCACTGACGCTCACGTTTGAGGATGTCCAAGGTCGTGAAATCGAGACCGGCGCGCTCAAGGGCAAGGTCGTTGTGATCGACTTCTGGGCCACCTGGTGCGGGCCATGCCATGCGGCCGCCAAGATCCTGAAGGAGTTGTACGCCGAGTATGGCGAGGCCGGCCGGCTGGAGATCATCGGGGTCAGCATGGACAGGGAGAAAAAAGACCTCGACAAGTTCCTGGCCGACAGGCCCTATCCCTGGCCCATCGCCTGGGACGCGAAGGGGACCTACTCCCAACGGTGGAAGGTCGGTGCGATTCCCCGCTTTCTGATCATCGATCGAGCGGGTGTGCTCCGCTTCAATGACAACACGAGTCAGCTTCGCAAGGAAGTGCTCAAGTATCTCGATCCGCAGGCGATGCATACCAAGGAAGCGATCCCGGGCTTTCCGGAGGAGGTCTGCGAACCGTTGACACAGCCTGATGCTTCGGCCGATGAAATGCTCGAAGCCCTGGAGACCACCGAGAAGCCGGATTGGGATACCGTCGCGGCCCAGGTGGGCGACGAGACAGCGCGGGAGGTGTTTCCTCTATACGAGGCGGCGCATGCGGCCAAGTTGTGTGATACGGCCTGGACGTTTCTCCAAAGGTATCGCAACGATCCGCGCGGCGGTCGGGTGCTGGAAATCTGGGCCGGGTGGATCCACGACAAGGACATGGCCACCAACCCGGGAATCGTCACGCGAGTCATGGGGGACGATCATCCGGATTTCGCCGGGCAGATTGAATGGCTCCGGGACGCCTACGGGCGGGACCATTCCCGCCTGATCGATCTGGCCGAATTGATTCATGACGCTCAAACCGCCGCGGCACTCGGGCGGGAGTCCAAAGTGTACGGCGCCATGAAGAAGCGTATCACCGACTTCTGCGAAGCGGATCCTCAGGATCGCCTCAACGTGCCGGCCTTCTTCCGCACGATGGCGGCCCTCGAGCGTGCCTATATGCGTCGCGATCCAGCCCAGGAGTGTTCGGTCCCGCTGCGCCTGCTGGCGACGGATTTGCAGGGACGAGCGATCGATTCGGCCGCGTGGAAGGGCAAGGTCGTTTTCGTCTATTTCAGTCACTATCCGCAATCACATCTGCCGATGTTGCGTGAGCTTTGGCGCAGGTTCCACGGCCGGGGGCTGGAGATTGTCGAGATCAATATCGATGCCGATCGGTCAAACGTCGAAACGTATGTGCAAACGGGAAAGGCACCCTTTGTGACTCCTGGGATTGGTGCCGCAGCACCGATCCCCTGGCCCGTGGTCATGGGACAGGAGAACCCGCCGCGCTGGTGCCTTGGCTGGTGCCACGGCGGCTATGCGAGTCTGTGCGTTGTGAATCAGCAGGGGTATATCTGCCACACCGCTTCGGGTTGGACTGGTGGCGGGATCAAACTGGACGATGGGTGGTATCGCATTCCTCGTGGCGACGTCGTCGAGGTGATTGAATCGCTGCTGAATCCATGACATCAAGCGCGAGAATCCGGCGGGCCTGAGGACCGTGCGCGCAGCCCTCTTTCGGTTGCGCTGGAGTTCGTCCCGCCTGCGTGGCGCGTCCGCGTCCCGATCAGGACGACGGTTCGCTCAGAGGCAGGGTCACCTGGAAGGTGGCGCCGTGGCCGGGGCGGTTGTGGACCTGGATCTTGGCCCGGTAGCGTTCGAGGATGTGTTCGACGACGCAGAGACCGAGGCCGGTCCCGCCGGCGGCGCCTTTGGTGGTGAAAAAGGGTTTGAAGATCTGATCGACGTGATCGGGAGCCAGCCCACCGCACGTGTCTTCGAACAGCAGTTCGATGTCGTGATCGTGCGCCTGTCCCCGCACAACAACCATGCGGTCGGTCGCGCCGTCGGCCGCCTGGATCGCGTTCATCAGCAATGCGAAGAAGACCTGCTCGATGTCCTTGGCCCGGGCACTGAACGCCGGCAGCGCGTCCAGGCCCTCCAAGGAAACCGAAACGCGGGCCCGCTCGGCCGCCTCAGCCGTCACGCCAACCATATGCGCGGCGATCGCCGCCAGGTCGACGTCGAAATGCTGACTGGGCGAGGAGGCCCGGGCGAAACCGCGGAAGCGTTCGACGATGCCGGTCATGGTCGCGACTTCCTCCACACTGCTTTCGAGATCCTCCGTAACCGCCGACGGCGACGTGCCGGTCTTGATCGCCTCGAGAGCGTTCTGGATCGACAGGCGCAACACCGTCAGCGGCTGCGTCAGTTCGTGAGCAACCATCGCACTCATCGTCCCCAGCGACGCCAGGCGGTCGGCACGCGTCATCTGCGCGCGGTACTCCTCGAGCTGCTGCCGGGTCTGCACGAGATCGTCAATGTCGCGTGCAATAAGCAACACCACGTCTTTCTGGTTGCTGTTCAGCGGTTCCAACGTTCTGTTGAACCAACGCAGCGATCCACCGATCAGGGCCTGATCCACCAGGTTCACTCCCCGGCCGGTGCGAATCACTTCGCGCATGCGATCGATTTCGGCCGCAGCGTAGGACTTGGGAAAGAAATCGTACAAGGTTTTGCCGATCATCGCCTCCGGCGTGGACTCAAACTGCCGGGCGACCGTCCCGTTGACGAAGAGAATCGTCCCGTCCGCGGTCAGGGTGGCGATGGCCTCGCCAGCACTCTCGACCAGCGTGCGGTAGCGCTCCTCGCTTTCCCGCAACTCCAATTCCACACGCTGACGCCACTTGACTTCCGCCTCCAAGGCCGCGGTGCGCTCGCGAACGCGCTGCTCCAGATCCTCTTTTGCCTGTTGCAGGGCCGACTCGGCTCGCTTGAGCGCCGTGATGTCCGTCACGGTCCCCAGAATCGCCGTCTCGCCCTGGTAGCGGATCAGTTTCGTGGCCAACAGCGCCTCGACCCGCCGGCCGTCCTTGGCGCAGACTGCATACTCGACCTCCGGGACCTCCGCGCCGTCCAGATGCCGGCGGAGATTCTCCCGGATCTGTTCCCGGTATTCCGGGGCGATCACCGTCATGAAGTCAAAGGTCGGGGCATAGAACTGCTCTTTCGTGATCCCCAGACATTCCTCGGAGCGCCGATTGACGTAGATGATCCGCCCTGCCTGGTTGATGAAGATCATACTGGGCGACTGCTCGGCGAGGTTGCGGAACTTCTCCTCCGATTCCCGCAACGCCTCTTCGGTCTGTTTGCGGGCGGTGATGTCGGTCACCGTCCCGAGAATGGCCGGTTCGCCGTCGTACGTGATCAGTTTCGTTCCCAGGATCGCGTCGATCCGCCGGCCCTGACGCGTACAGAGGGCATACTCGACAGGGGGCACTTCACGACCGCTCGTGTGCCGACGAAGGTTCTCCATGACGCGGTCGCGGTGCTCCGGTGCTACCAGCGTCAGGAAATCGAAGTCCCGGGCGTAGAACTCCGCTTTCGTGTACCCCATGCATTCCACACACCGCGCGTTGACGTAGACGACCCGGCCGCGATGGTTGATGAAAATCATGTTGGGTGACTGCTCGGCGAGATTGCGAAACTTTTCTTCCGATTCCCGCAGCGCCACCTCAGCACGCTTCTGAGCAGTAATGTCAATGTTGACACCGAGTATCCCCCGTATTTCTTGGCCGTCACGAATGGGGGAGACGACACTGTAGTAATAGCCCGTCTTACCTCGGGGGGCCATCTCAATCTCACCGCTAACCAACTCTCCGGCCAAGGCTCGACGATCGTTGTTCTTCCACTGCGTGAGCGTCCCTTCGTCTGCACATACCTCTTCCGGGCGTTGCCCGACGCGAATGCCCCAGTTCTCCCGGCAGACGGAGTTGACCATGACATAGCGCTCGTCGGTGTCGAGCAGGAAGAAATCGAACGGCAGACTTTCAATCGCGGCCTGCAGGCGCACCTGACTCTCGCGGACGTCGTCTTCGGCGCGGCGGCGTTCGGTAATATCTTCGGCCACACCGGTGACATGGGTGACGGCGCCGTCGGCATCGCGGACTGCGTAGGCCCGGTCGGAAATCCAGCGCACGGTCCCATCGGGCCGGACAATTCGATACTCCCTCGGTTCCCCACCTCCCGTCTCAACAACCCGTGCAAACGATTCGGTCGCGGCCTGACGGTCATCCGGATGGATGCTCTCGCGCCACTGCTCATAGCGGTCGTACAGATCCTGGAGCGAGCGTCCCCAGATTTCTTCGTACGCCGGACTGGCATAGATCACCTGCTCCGCCCGCCAATCGAACACCCAGAACACCTCGCGAATGTTGGCGGCCATCTCCTGCAAATAGCAGGTACACCCCCGCGCGTCCTTCCGCAGAGACCTTAGTGACGGATCCAGTCCAGCGACGGTGCATTGGCTCCGGATTATCTCCAATTCGGTGATTCGACGGCGCAGCGTCTGGTTCTCTTCCAACAGTTCTTCCCTGGTCCGCCGATCGTATGGCGTCGAACCAGGTTGCTCTTCAGTGGTCATCTAGTTCCACCTCCAAGAGAGTCGAAGCAGCCCACCTGCCCAAAGACGGCCGCATCGAAAATCGTCATGCCCTCAGACATACCGTCGTGCCTGATAGACTACCAGAATCGGCTGCTTCTGTCATCTGATGTTGGGCCGAATAGGCGCGCAGGCCCTGCGCCGAGGTCCCTCTCCAATACCTCCGAAATGCTGAACGTGTAGACCGCGAGCTACGGCGCCGGCACCCAAACCGAGACGGAACCGCCATTGACACCGAATTCGGCCCAGCCCTGCTCGTTGATCGTGACGGTCTCCGGGCGGTGGCCCAAATGGTCGCGAAACTGCTTGCCTTTGTGCCCCTGGCCCACGTACATCCACTTCGAGCCGCCGGGCCCGTCGCTGAGCAGCACGGCCAGGCCCGAGCCGGCGTGCTCGTCCGTCCCCTCCCGCGTCCAGCCGATGACGTGCGGATCGTCGAGAAAATCATGCTGCGGGCCATACGCGTAGTCCCGCCGGGCGGCCAGCAACTCGGGCAACTTGGGTACCGGTGCCAGATGAATGTCGTAGTCGTTGCCGTCTCCGCCTTTGTCCCGATAGTCGGCGCCGTAGTAGTCCGCATAGAAAACGCACGGATAGCCCTGCTCGCGTAACAGAATGATCGCGTAGGCCAGGGGCTTGAACCACCCATCGACGGGCGACTCCAGCGCCTGCAACGGCTGCGTGTCGTGGTTCTCCACCAACGTCACTGCCAGGGCCGGCTGCTGCTGCATCAGCGTGTTGTCGAGGATCTGCCGCATGTCGAACGCCCCGCCGGCCCGCGAGGCGACGTGGAAGTTGCGATGCAGCGGCGCATCGAACAGCGACATCTTGCCGTGCGTGTGCTCGATGTAGTCGTGCAACGCCTGCACGTCGTTCGGGTTCCAGTACTCACCCACCGCAAACAGATCGTGCCCCGCCTCTTTGCGCATGTGGTCGAGCCAGTCGCGGAAGAAGCTGAACTGGATGTGCTTGACCGCATCGAGCCGGAAGCCGTCGACCTTCGTCGTCTCGACGAACCACTTGCCCCACCGCGACAGTTCGGTGCGCACCTCGGGGTGGTTCATGTCGAGGTCGGCGTACATCAGGTAGTCGTAGTTGCCGTGCTCGTCGTCGACCATCTGGGCCCAGTCCTTACCCAGGCCGAGGAACTTGAAGATCGTGTTCTCGTCGAGATTGTTGGCGTAGTCGACGCCCGTGAAGTGGTGATAACGCCAGACGAAATCGGAGTACTTCTGCTTGCGGCCCGGGAAATTGAATTCGGTCCACGCCTCGATCCAGGTGTCCTCGCCTACGCTGAAGCGCCGATCGCCGGGCTTGACGCGAATCGCCTTGACCCATTCGGTCCGGTCCGCTCCGCCGCGATGGTTGAACACCATGTCCGCATAGACCTGCATCTTCGCGGCGTGCGCCGCTTTGATCGCGTCGAGGTATTGCTTGCGCGTGCCGTACTTGGTCCGCGTCGAACCTTTCTGATCGAACTCGCCTAGGTCGTAGAGATCGTAGAGCCCGTACCCGACGTCGAACGTCCCTCCCGCCCCCTTCGTCGCCGGCGGCAGCCACAACGCCGTGATCCCCGCGGCCGCCAGCTTGCCCGCCTCGTCCTTGACCTCCTGCCACAGACTTCCGTCATGGGCCGTATACCAATGAAAATACTGCATCATTGTGCCATTCGTCGCCGCCATCGTAATCCTCCCTGATTCCAGAGGTCCCGCGTAAGCGCCGCGCCGCCCAGCCCGAGGCGACACGCAGCGCCGTTATTTCTTCCCGCGCCCTTTCGGATCGATCTTCTCCGCCAGTACGGGTCTCAGATCAGACAGCTGTCGCAGCGCATTGTACCAGAACGGGGCACCGAGGCTGAGGAAAAGCACCGTCAGTACCACGCCGACGAAGTGCATGCCATCCTCCCAGTATGTACTGCACCAAGCATCCACCGGATCGTGAAAGACTGTCAATTCCGATTCTTGCAGACGATCAATGATTTTGCCCGCCGGCTTGTAGAGCTCCTCGGCCAACGCGGTACTTAACCGATCGAACTGCTCGCCATAGGCATCAATGACCATGGTACGGCTCTCCGAGTCTTTAAGAGCATCCGCGAGCCACGTTTCACCGTCCGCGCGTGTGGTCAGGTCCTCAGGAACCTCCGGCAATGTATTGGGCCCCTCGATCTCATCCTTGACCTGGGCCCAGGCTGCCTTGATGGCACTCGTGCCCAGCCCCTTCTGAGCCGCTACTTGGGCGAAGTTCGCCTGCGCCAATTGCGTTGCCGTCTTACCGTATTCGACCCATTCCGCGCGCAATTCCGCATCGGAAGCCAGTTGCCGCAGGATCGCGAGCGAGTCGACCTGAAACAGCAAAGCCAAGGCCGCAGCAACAATGATCGTGATGAAGCGCGTGCGTTGCAGGAACAGTTCTGTCGTCCGATCCATCACCATATCGAACCAGGCCCCCAGGTCACCAACGATCTTCCGTGTGTCCTCAGTCGCCCGATCGACTGCGTTGCGTACCAGTTCGAGCTGGTCGGGGAAGGCGGCTTCGAGTTCGATCTTCAGCTTCCGCCCTGCCTCCGCCATTTGGGTACTCGCGGCCACGCCTAGAACCCGGCTCAGTTGCGGTTTCACGTCGCTTGGAAGAGGGGATTTGTCGCTCGTGGCAAGGTTATCAAGCAGTCGGATCAGCGCGTCCTTCGAGATCGCCGTGGGAGGCTTCCCCTTCGGACGATTGAGGGCCGGATGATTCAAGACCTCCTCGGCGATTCTAGAAACCTGCTCGGGCGTCAGAGACGAGTCGACCTGCTTGAGCAGGCGCTCGATGCCCCATTTGAGGATCTGGGTGCGCAGGCCCAGGCGCGCCAGCACGACCTGTACGATCGTCGTGACCAACAGACTCAGCAGGAGCATGACGACCGCAAAAGCAAGAACCGTATCGACGTGTTGCAGCATGATCGACTCCTTTCCTGTGCCCCCATGAAACCCCACCAGTCCAAGGCAAACGTCCGCAAGGGCGAATGATGATTCGCCCCTACCGCGCCGCCCCTTACCACCTTCTACCCCTTCTCACCCCCTAACCCTTCGCACCCTTCCATCCCTTCGCACCCTCTATCCCTTCTAACTCTTCTCACCCTCCGTCCCTTCCCCCCCTCCTTGCACCTCCCCCAATATGGCCTTCTCGGCGTCTTCCAATTCTTCCTTCCGCCACCCACAACTTGTCATGCTGAGCCCCGCGAAGCATCTGGGCCCCGAATAAGACATCACACCAACTCAAAGATCACCCATCGAGACCGTCAAGCTGCCTGCGGAACCAGGCCAGGTCGCTCTGCCACGTGGCGTTCGTCGCATCGAGTTCGCAGAGTTTTTGGGCGATGGCCAGGCCGGCCTCGTATTCGCGCCGTGCTGCGGCACTGTCCCCAGCCTGCGCCCCCGACAGGTCATCCTGCGCTAACTGAACGTCACCTTTCTGGCTGCAGAGCACCGAAAACTCACGTTGCCAATCTTGCTTGGCCCGCCGTGCGGCGGGCGCGCCGCCCATCCACGCCTCGACGGCCTCCAAAGCCTCGCGAGCCCAACTGAGCCGGCCCAGAGCGAAGAACCGGTCTTGAGCCTTATAGAGCAGCCAGTTGGGCAGCGTTCCGGCGGACTCACCCGAACGGTCGGCGGCCAGCAGCGCCGTCGCGTGACGCAGTGCGTACGGTATACGCTCCGCGGTGTCGGCCGTCGGGCCGGGCCGCAGGGCGTCCCGTACCGCGTCGCTGGCCCACTGGCACAGCGCCTCCCGCGCCCGCGCCTCCCGCGCCCGCGCCTCCAAATCGCCTAGATCGTCATCCTCTCGCGTCAGGGCCGCCATTGCGCCCCCCACGGGGAATGCGGCCGTCGCCAGAAGGCCGGCAACGCGGAGCACGGCCTCGGCATCGGCGCCCACCCGGCAGACGCTGCGATCGTAGAGCCACTTGACGGAATGATCTTCGTAGCCCGGCTCGTGGAGCCTGGGCAGGTTGCTGTCGCGCATCTCGGTCAGGAATCGCTCCGGCCTCTCCTCACCCAGCGCCAGTTGACAACCCGCCCAGGTCAGCGGCAGCGGATGCCCGCCGAACCGCTCCACCACCCCGGCCAGCACGTCCTCGCCCACCCGGCCTTCCGTCAGTCGGGTCAGCAGGGACAGCGCATCATCACGGGCCAGTTCCTCATCGAGCTGGATCGGACGGGCGCAGAAGACCTGCGCCTTGTTCCGCGTCAGGACCAGACGCGTGGCGGTGCCATCCAGCACGGAAAGCAACTTCTGCAATGTCTGCCCATCGCCTGCCTCTTCGGCGCCTTCGATCACCACCAGCGCCCGTCGTCGGGCACAGGCCCGCGTTGCACGCTCTTGCGCGGGCAGTTCCGGCGGCAAAGCGGGAGCGAACCGGTCGGCCAGTTCGTGCCATACACGGTCGGCGTCGGCTTTCAGACGATAAAGGTCGACCAATACGACGCCATCGGGAAAGGCACTGTCGGGCAAGCCGGTCTCATCGCCGCCCACCACGCGCAGGACCGCCTCGGCCGCCAGAGCGGTCTTGCCAAAGCCGGCCGGACCCCATACGCAAACGTCCTCGCCCCACCGTAATCGCTCCGACAGGTCGTCCAACTGCGCATCACGCCCAAACAGTGTCCCCGCCTGCGCGCGTGGCAGCCGATCGAACGGCGGGCGCCCCGCCCCACCTGGACGCCCCAGCTCCGCAGGGTGATTCTCAGGCTCCATACCGGCCGTTTGGGCAAGCGCTGTGGCCAACTCCTTGGACTGTTTGGGAATCCGATAGTAGTTGGCGCCGAAAAACTCATCCGGAATAACGTACAGGCCAGCGCCGTCTGCCAACAACGGAATGAAACTCGTATTGCGCATCGACTGACGGTAGAGTAGATGGGTGATAATGGCGCCTTCCCACGTGGCCCCCAGCCCCTTATCGGGTTCCTCTTCTCCGTCGAAGCGCCGCCGGTACACATCGTCGAAGAAGATCAGTACCCAATCGGCCGATTTAATCTGGCGCTTCATCCATTTTGGCCAGCCTTCCTCAGGACCTTGCGGCGTCGTCACATCCGCGTCCAGGGAAACCACCAGACCCTCCCCACGCAGAGTCGCTGCGAGATCCTGGACAGTCTGCTTGTGCGCTTCTGACGAATGGGCGTAGCTGATGAACACTTTGACTCGGCTGTCTTCGGCCGGTGTGTCGGTCATGGGCTTCCTCGGTCTCTTGCCGCTCACACGAAGGCGCACGCGATTCTCGTGCGGCCCGGAAGTCTTGAATGCGTGGCTCTAAGTCTCACGAAGTTTCGTCTGGCATCCGGGCGATAGTATAGCACGGGGCTCGGTGCATGGCAATCAATACGCTGGGGACTGGCCGATTCTGTCGCATCTGGGCAGAGCCCATTCTCAACCTGTGTTGATCCATCGAATGCAGGGTTCTGTCGAGGCGGTCTGGGCCCCCGCCTCCGCGGGGGTGACAAGGTCGTATTCGGCGGATTCCACTTGACGCCGCGGGAGCGAGGCCGTACTATGAATATTGAACAATAGGCATTAGTCAATAATAAATAGACAATCGTGAACGGTCGATCCGGACGGCGCAAGATGGGTACGGACGGGCACATGAAGGTGGGTCGCAGCGGTGCGGGGAAAGGGCGGGGGTGGGCCGTTCGGGGTGTCATCAGTCGCGCCAAACAAAGCCAATTTGCCGGGTTTTCGGGCCAAGAACGGCGATCGGGCGGAGAAACAAAGCCAATTCGCCGCAGGCCGAAATTCCCCGCAGGGGTGGACCACCGCGTCCACCCAACTCATCGAGAACGAGGGCAACCACCGGGGGGAATGCCCCTACCAACGGCGGACGCCGAATCGCACTTTGCGGTTGCCCCGCAGGGGTGCAAACGGGTAGATTCTGGGGACATCGGGTTATTCGATCTTTCTCAGACGCTGTGAAGGGAACGGAGCTATGAAGAAGAGACGATTCATTTCGATCTGCACGCTGTTGACCGCCCTAGTGCTGGCCACAGTTTGTCCAGCCGCGACGGCGGCGGAATACGACATGGCGTTTCGCGATCCGAGTTTGTCGATTGACGAGCGGGCGGCGGATCTGGTTGGGCGGCTGACGCTGGGCGAGAAGGTTTCGCAGATGATGTACGACAGTCCAGCCATCGAGCGGCTGGGCATCCCGGCCTACAACTGGTGGAACGAATGCCTGCACGGCGTGGCGCGGGCCGGCCGGGCGACGGTCTTCCCCCAGGCGATCGGCATGGCGGCGACCTTCGACGACGAAATGCTGCTGCGCGTCTCGACCGCCGTCTCCGACGAGGCGCGGGCGATGTACCACGCGGCCATCGCCAAAGACTACCGCCTGCGCTACGGCGGGCTGACCTTCTGGACCCCGAACGTCAATGTCTTCCGCGACCCGCGCTGGGGTCGGGGCCAGGAGACTTACGGCGAAGACCCGTATCTGATGAGCATCATGGGCACCGCGATCGTCAAGGGCCTCCAGGGCACGCATCCGCGCTATCTCAAGACCGCTGCGTGCGCCAAGCACTACGCGGTACACAGTGGCCCCGAAGAGTTGCGGCACGTCTTCAACGCCAAGGCCAGTCTCAAGGACATGTACGAAACGTACCTGCCCGCCTTCAAGGCGTTGGTCGACGCGGACGTCGAGGCGGTGATGTGCGCGTACAACCGCACCAACGACGAGCCCTGTTGCGGCAGCAAGACCCTGCTGGGCGAAATCCTCCGCAAGCAATGGGGCTTCGAAGGCCATATCCTCTCGGACTGCTGGGCGCTGGTCGATTTGCACGCCGGGCACAAAGTCACCAAGACACCCGCCGAGTCGGCGGCGATGGCGCTCAAGCACGGCGTCAGCCTCAACTGCGGCAGCACCTTCCCCTACCTCGTCGAAGCGGTCGAGAAAGGACTCGTCACCGAGGAGATAATCGACAACGCGCTGAAGCTCCAGTTGCGCACCCGCTTCAAGCTGGGCATGTTCGACCCGCCCGAGATGGACCCGTACGCGAACATTTCTCCCGACGTGATCCGCTGCAAGAAGCATCAGGCCCTGGCCCGCGAGGCGGCGACCAAATCCATCGTGATGCTGAAGAACCGTAACAATGTCCTGCCCCTGAAGAAGGATATGCGGTATGTGTATGTCACCGGGCCCTGCGCGACGAGCGTCGACGCGTTGATGGCCAACTACTACGGCGTCAGCGACGAGATGGTGACGATCCTGGAAGGCATCACGGGCAAACTCGAGCCGGGCAGTTTCATTCAGTACAAGCAAGGGTTCCTGCTCGACCGCGACAACATCAACCCGATCGACTGGACCACGGGCGATGCGAAGGCAGCCGACGCCATCGTGGTGGCGATGGGCATCACGGGCATGCTCGAAGGCGAGGAAGGCGAATCGATCGCCTCGCCGCATAAGGGCGACCGCGTGGATATCGGCCTGCCCGCCAACCAGGTCAGCTTTTTGCGAAAGCTGCGCCAGGGCAACAGCAAGCCGATCATCGTCGTACTGACGGCCGGCAGTCCGCTGGCGATCCCGGAGGTGCACGAACTGGCCGACGCGATTCTGTACGCGTGGTATCCGGGCGAGCAAGGCGGGCGAGCCGTGGCGGACCTGATCTTCGGTGACGTCGCCCCGTCGGGTAGATTGCCGCTGACCTTCCCGAAGTCGGTCGAGCAGTTGCCGCCGTACGAGGACTACTCCATGGTGGAACGCACCTATCGCTACATGACCAAGGAACCGCTGTATCCGTTCGGGTTCGGGCTCAGCTACACGCAGTTCGAGTACAGCGATTTGAAACTGGCCCCCGCCCGCATCAAGAACGGCGACACAGCGCGCGCCACCGTGACAGTGAAGAACGTCGGTTCGGTTGCCGGCGACGAGGTCGTCCAGCTCTACCTGACCGATGTCGAAGCATCGGTGCGGACGCCCATCGCGGCCTTGAAGGGATTCCAGCGCATCACGCTGCGACCCAGACAACAGCAGACGGTGACGTTTACGATTACGCCGGAGATGCTGGCACTCGTCGACGAGAACGGCGACAGCATTCTGGAGCCAGGCACGTTCCGCATCACCGTGGGCGGCTGCTCGCCCGGCGCACGTGGCCTCGCTCTCGGCGCCGCTCAGCCCGTGGTAACGACTTTGACCATGCAGTAGCGGGCCATTACGAATCCGGGTATTGCCGGCGCAGCGCATCGAATTCGGCTAGCGTGATCGGCAGCATGCTACCATGCTTGGCGCCGTCGGGCGTGATAACGTGGATCCTGGTGAGGTCGACGAAGTTCGTCGTCTCCCAGGCCTGAAGCGCACTGTGGAACGGGTCGCCATAGACGTACCACTTGTCCTGGCCGATCAGGCGGATCACCTCAGGCCCTTCGATCGGTCGGGTCTGGTCGGGCAGGAGGTCACGACCATAGCCCGACCTGGCAAAGCTGTCCTTCGTCGGGTCGAGACTGCTGACCAGCGTGAGGCGGTTGCCCAGGCGGTCGTCGACATCACCCGGTTTGTGGAACCCGTAGAAGGTTCCCTGATGTTCGACAATGGTCAGATCGATGTCGTGAATCCCGATGTCGTACCAGACGGCTGAGCGCTGCGGCGTGATGTCGGTCCAGTCCCTGGTCGTGACATAGTGGATCGCGTTGTGCCCCTCGTGAAGCGAGGCCCAGTGCACGTAGAAGAGGTCCTCGGACTCAGAGTAGAAGAACTCCGGCGCCCAAGCGCGGACCTTGTTGGGCTCCACCACGTCGATAGGCCCGCCAGTCCAGTGGATCAGGTCGGTCGATTCCCAATGGTAGATGGTGGGATGGTCCCAGCCCTTGGTGTGAACCAGGTGGAATTTGTCTTTGACGCGGCTGACATAAGGGTCGCGCAGGCGCGCGTTGGGATCGAAGACGGGTTTGCCTCCGTTGAGGGCCTGCCAATACCGGGCGTCACCACTGACGGCGTAGAACAACTTCTCTTCAGGCCCGAAATAGGCCATCAGATACGCGCTGCACTTCGGTTCCTCGGCGCGCCCGACAACAGCAAGAGAATTGAGCATCAGCACGATGAAACACCGATAGCGCATGGGAACCTCTGCTCTCTGACAGAACACTATTTGGCCTTCGCAAGCGACCGCAGGGCCGCGGTGTCCAGGTCCGCGACGCCGACGCGTCCGAACCCGTAGTAGAAGAAATAAGTGGTACCGAACTCGCGGACCAGGCGATTCATGGCCTGCGATCCGCGCGACGTCTTCAACATGCGGCTGACCTCAAGGAACGACTGGTAGCGCTGGTAGGTGGCGGCGCTGATACCCAGCGCCGCCGGATCGATCGGCTCGCGCCGCATGGTGCGCCAGATCAGCAGGGCTTCTTCGTAGTGGGTCGGCATGCCCTCGTAATCGAAATCGTTCAAGCGACCCAGGTTCGCGATGACCCGGTCGAGCTGGCGCGTCAGCAGGTGACAAGCCATCAGGTACTCGAACGCCATCTTGTTGCGCGGGTTCTGCTCCAGCAGGCCGGTCAGGATTCGCTCGACGCTCCCGCCGTAGGTCACGCCAACGGGATCCGTGGGCATGCAGGCGGCAAGCCGATCGATCCGCGTCGCCTGCTCCGGCCCGAATCCGTCTGCTAAACCGTCGAGCATCTCCTGCGCCGCATCGCGGTAGACCGGGTCCTTCCGCAGAACCTTGAGATAGACCCGCGCGGTTTTCGCCTGCCCCTTGATGATGTTGATCCAGGCCAGCTTCTCGAGCACGATGCCCAGAGGGCCTTCGGTGGCCAGCAGTTCGCCTGCCATCTTCTGGGCGGTATTGAGATTGCCCAGTTCGGTGAACAGTTCGCCCAACTGGAGTTCGGTCAGCGGCGACGGCTGCTCCTGGTGCGTCAGCAGCAGCGCGTGCGGATTCTGCGGAAATGAAAACATCTCATACGGCAGACACCCGGTATGGTACAGGGCGCGATTGATTTCGTGGTTGCAGGCGATGTTTGCTTTGGTCTTCGGCAGACGGCGCGCCACATCGAGCAGTTGCGGCCACTGCCGCTGACAGGCGTAGGCATGAACCCGCAGGAAGCTCCCCGCCGATTGCTCATAGGTCAACGGCAAACTGACTGCCAGAACCACCACCGGCAGCGCCGGGGCAATCAGGCGCAGAACAGCCGCCGGGGGCGGAGTATCAGACCGGGCCTTCCCGACCTGGCGCGCATGGCGCTGACCGCTTCTTGCCTTCCAGAGACGCCGGACGGCAAGCAACAACAGCAGCACGACCGGCGCGAAGCCATACAAGCCGACCAGCAGCGTGCGAGCCAACGTCGTCAACCCGGCGCTCATATCGTCCCACCACGGAGTGGCGATTCGAAACGCCGCGTCCGACGGCAGGAGGTAGACGTACTCGCCCAAGCACCAGATGACCGCAGCGCTAATTGCCACGATGAAGATACTCGCCCACCAGGGCCGGCCCAGGAAGACAAGATAGACGATCGTCAATGCCGCGAAGACGTAGACGCCTCCGGCGCCCATCAGCGCGTAACCAACGACCACCAGAATGCCATTGATCGCTATGCGCATGACAGGCTTGCGCCAGGGGATCATTTCGAAAACGAGAGAGAACAGCAACCCCAGCGCGACTATCAGCGCGGGCAACAGCGGATGGCGATATTGATTGGCGATCAGGAAGATGGCCAGCGCCGGCAGGCAGATCAATAACGCCGGACGGGGCAAACCGGCGCGGGCGAGGTGACGTCGGAACAACTCGGTCAGCAGCGCCGCAACGAGGACGAGAATCAGCGCCCCGGCCCACCCATAGTAGTACCATTGTGAGAGAAAGCCCGCGAGGTACGTGACGAGCCCGCCGGGCGTCGCGAGCGTCTGTCGAAAAAACGCCCACCCGCTGGAGAAGAGCGGCGTCTCCGGAATCACGATGCCGAAGGCGCGGTAGAGCAGGTGCGGATCGACGCGCAGCCACAGATAGAGAAACGCACCGCCAAAGAAGACCAGGCCGCCGACGATGGGCCCGGTGACTTCCGCCCGCACGCGCTTCGCGTCGCTGGTTGTCTGCCGCGCTTTCACTTATTCTCGCTCCTGCCACGGCTCGGTATGCCTGGCCCGGGCCGTGGCGCCGGTAATCGGGATAGCGGTCGAGATGGAGGCACGGGAGCGTGCGGCCCGAGCCAGAGCCGCCTTGCCGACGGTCACCGGTCGTCGCACCAATTCGGGCAAACTGTAGGTTTCGAGCAGATCGTCGTAATAGCCCGGGTCCTCCTGGGGCACGATGATCGGCGGGTGGGCTTGTCCGGTCTGGTCGATGTAACTGAGAAACGTTCGCGTGAAGAGCCCGCCCAGCCGCTTGCTGCTAAAGGCGATCCACCGGCTATTGCTCGACCAACTGTGCCAGGATTCGGACGTATCGCTGTTGATCGCGAGCTTGCGATACGCACCGGTCGTCAGATCCATCAGATACAAATCGCTGCTGCGCTGGTAGATCGGAAAGCAGCCGTACTGACACATACAGAACAACAGAAACTTCCCGTCCGGTGAGACCCGGGGCAACATGATGCTCAGCCCGGTCTGTTCGGCCGACAGCACCGTCTCGACCGGGCCCCAGGTGTCGGTGTCGGCGTCGTAGGGAATGCGACGCAGATCGTATTTGAGCTTCTCGTAGTTCTCGGGCGGAATGGCGTCGCGATCCTCCCAGAGGATCGGTCCGCTGCAGAAATACAGGGACTTGCCATCGGGCGACCACGCGGGATAGGTTTCCAGCCGACCTTTGTCGGCCAGCCCGGGCGGACAGACCACTTCGCGGCGCTCGGTCATGTAACAGGCCAGCGCCGAATCCAGATCGACCACGTCCCGCACCTGCGGCCCGCCGCGATGAAAGAACTGCCGCACCTTGTTCAGCGAGTACACCGCCAGCTTGCCGCTCGGGTGCCAGGCGGTGTAACCCCACTTCGCGCCGATCTTCTCGACCGTGTTACCTTTGGCCAGCAAGGTCGAACTGCCATACTGGGCGCTGCGCAGGCCAATGGTCAGCATGTCGGGCTCGTTGCCGACGAAGCTGTGGCAGTTCAGGCACCCGTCTCCGAACGAGCGCCCGTGCAGCACGACCGAAGTACGGTAGTTGCCGAGATCACGTTGATAGATGCCGATGCTCTTCCACCAGTTGTAGATCGGTCTCATGAGCCGAAAGACGAGCACGTCGTCGATGTCTTCCTGAGCGACGGTGCTGGTGAGGCCCTGGAACTTCTGCCAGCCCCCGCCGGCCTCCTGGACAAAGACCTCGACGGAGATCTTCTCTCCCCGGTTGATCGCGAGCAGCGTACGCCACGGCTTCGGAGGAATCCGCATCGAACCGCTTTTGGAAGCGACGACGATCGGCTCGCCCTGGGCGGCGTAGATCCGCGCCAGGTAAGCTTGTCCCGGTTCGACCACCTGGAAATTCAGCGGCGCGATGTTCGCGGGAATCACCGTCCCGAAGTAATCGGGGCTGACGTTCGGGTCGCGGGCGACGTCGGTGTACGTCTCCACCGTCCGGGGCGTGCAGGAAACGAGCCAAAGCCCTGAGGCAACAACAACGAACAGATTTCGCAACGGCGAATGGAACATGCTCGATGAATGGCCTAAGGCTTGGATCGCTTATCGAGTTTGGTGAAGAAGTCGCGGAAGATCGGATCGCGGCGCACGAAGTTCACCATGCGAATCAGATGACGGGACTGATCGAAACTGTACGTGTAGTTGTCGGTCACGATCGGGCTGTGCACCAGATCGGACGGCAGCCAGCGGTCATTGATCAGCCAGGCGATCGCGGTCATATCCCAGAGCACCTTGGACCAGGCGAAGTGGTCCTGGTGATAATCCTTGAAGATCTTGAGCAGGTAATCGCCGATCGCGCCGTGGCCCGCCACGTAGCGCTCCATCTCGGGCACGGTGGTGGTGAAATGCGTCACGACGGGCGTGCAGGGCAACTGCACGAACGGCACGCCGCAGTCGAAGATCACCCGCGAGGCCTTGAGGTCCTGGCGGTAGTTGAACTCGTGCTGGTTCGGCCAGTGATGGCCGTTGCCACCCAGCCAGACGACCACGATGTTCTTGATAATAGCCGGCTCGATGAGGATGGCGTTGCTGACGTTGGTGATGGCGCCGACGGCCGCGACGTAAAGCGGATCGTCGGGACTGCTCTTCTTCGCGCGGGCGATCAGGTCGAGGGCAGCGGCGCTGCGCTCGGGCTTTTTCGGATCGGTCAGGTAGTGTGTGCTGCCTCGAAACGCAAACCCCTCGGGCGAGCGGTCGAGCTTGTCCAGAACGCGCAGGATCTCTTCATAGCTCTTGGCCATCCCATCGCCTGGACCGGACGAGCGGCTGTTGTGGAACGGCGCCGCGTAGACCGCCTGCACGTCTAGCTCAGAAGAGATCAGGGCATAGACCAGCGCGAACTGATCGTCGATCTCGTTGTACGTGTCGGTATCGAAGACCATCCGCACGGGCTTGTCCCGCGGGGGCTGGAGCATCGCAATCCGCTGCCCGGGCGCAATCCTGGGGAAATCCTCTGCCAACAGCGCGCCGGATGTCAGCATCAGGGAAACCATCAAGACGATACCCCATCGAATCTTCATACCTAATCCTTTCATTGGAAGTCCCCGCGGCCGCCGGAAACGGCTTCATCGCGAGCCATCACCAGCGTGTCACGGACGGCCTCCGGGTCGCTCACGCCGTACAACGTCGCTTCGGGAACCGATTGTCCCGTCCCGGCCGTCTGCACCCGCAGTTCCCAGATGCCGCAGAGTTTCAACAACGGTCCCTGGGCCAGCACCACGTCAGTGACACGGTCCAGGGGAATGGTCTTGCGCTTCAGGAAGAACACGCCCTGGTCAACGCGCAGTGCCGTGCCGTCCAGGCGGTAGTGCAGCGCGGCCGATTGCTTGCGCGACAGCCAGCGACCCAGCGTCGCAGCGTGCAAGATCGCCAGTGCCAGTCCGGCCCCGCAGAACCAGATGCCGACCGCGATGATCAACACAATCTGCATCCAGTAGAAGTACCGCGCCACCGCCTTGCGCTGCACGGAAAACTCATTGGTCGCTGATTCGTTCATGCGCTTGGCTCCCACAAGGTCACTTTCCCGGCCCGACCGACACCTGTCATCGGAACCGGAAGCGCGCCACCACCATAGCACAGCCGGCGACATCCATCCAGACCCTGCCTGCGATTTCGGTCTTTCGCGGCGGTTCGATTCCCGGACACAAGCGATCAGGGTCTAGGTGCGCTCGGGCGACCAGGTCGGGACTTCGAAATCAGGACTGGCCTCCATCAGTGAGAATGCCACCGGCTCATCGGGCTCTACCTGCAGCTCCGAGAATACGATCTCCATCCAGAGCAAGCTGTCGTGAGCCATCAGCTCGATGAGCAGAGACGATAGCCGGTCCTCCTCATTGGCGGCATGGGTCGCCAGCAACGGCGACGTGTTGATCTCCGCGGCGAGAAAGACCGCGTACGAATCCTGAGTATCGTACCACGACGTAGGTGGGTCTTCGTCAATATGGAGGCATACGACGTTCTCAAACGTACAGGTGAATGCGAAAAAGACGTCGAGGTACTCGCGCCGGCCATCCGAGAAAATACGCTCGATGTTGGAACACTCCAAACGCATCACCACCGTCTTCAGGTCCGGACCCATCTCGAGAGATCGCACCGATCCGTCATGGAAGAAATCCCAATAGAAGTATTTCCACAGGTCTTCGACGGATGACTTGACGAACTGTTCCAGGTGCTGGTGATAGGCCTGCTCGCCCTGTTGCCAGGCCGCGTCCTCGGCGTCTTTGCGGATGCGGAAGGTCATGGCTTAAGTCTCTCCTCCGGGCAGCGTCATCAGGGTTCCAACGTCAGCGGGTAGCGGACGCGGAAGGTGGTGCCGGCTTCGTTGCTGCTGGAGAACGCGACCTGGCCGTGCAGGTAGCGCTCGGTGAGCAGTTTGATGCTGTAGGTGCCCAGACCACGGCCCTGGCCCTTGGTGGAGAACGAGCGCTGGAAGACCTGGAGTTGGACCTCGCGCGGCATGGCGCCCGCGTTGTGGACCCAGAATTCGATTGCGCCGTCCTCCTGGGCACACCCTACGGTGACGGTCTGGCCGGCGGCCGAGGCTTCGAGCGCGTTCTTGACCAGATTGCACAACACGCGCAGCAGGAGGACCCGATCGCTGACCATGACGACGTCCTGGGCCTGCGCATCGAGGTGCAGATGCCGCTGTTGCGAGACCGGGTGACGGCTGTAGAGATCCACCGCTTCCTGGAGCAAGGCGCGCGTGCCGAGCTGGCCGGCGGCGGGAACCAACTCGCCCGATTCGGCGCGAAGCAGCAGGCGCTGCGCCTCGATTTCATCGTTCAACTCACGGCACAGACGGTGGATATCGTCGAAATGGCTGTCGAGCTTCTCCGGCTTGGCCTTCTGAAGAAACTCGATGCACCACTTGATGCCGGTCGCCACGTTGTGAATGTCGTGGAGGAAGATGCGTTCCAGTGCCTGGCGCCGTTTCTCGTCGCTGATGTCCAGCGCCGCGAAAATCGTGAACCCCTCCCCTTCGATCTCCACGGGCGTGGCCCAAACCCGCAGGTCCAACGGGTCCTTCTCTCCGTCGCGGGCAATCCGGCACTCCTGCACGTTGGCGTGGCCTTCCTGACTGGCCAGCACCGCCGCGACGGCGCCGCACGTACTGCAAAACTCGCTGGTCCCACAGCCGCCGGGACCGGCCTCCGCGCGGACACAGCCGAGCACTTCGCCGGGACGCCGGCCCTCGACTTCCACGGGATGGCCATTCTTGTGCACCAGGGTCAGAAATTGATCGTTGGCGAAGACGATCTGCCGCTGTGCGTTGAGGACCACCAGCGCGCACGGGACCGCCGCCGGCAGTAAGGCCAGCAAATCCTGGTCGGCCAGGAGCCTCGATTGCCGCCGAACGTCTGCGGGCAAGGCCCGCTCGGCCGGCGCGAATTCCGTTGGATTCGATTCTGACACCATCAGGCGCATTCTCCTCAACTGCTACCTGTATTATGGCCAAAATCAACTCCGCAGGCAAGCGAAATGGACCGTCCGCCGGTAAGGCTGTGGCGGGCAACTTATCCGTGCTACTCGGAGACGCGGTTGTACTGTACCTCATACTCGTCGCCGGTAAACGTCACCGACGCGTTCCAGGTCGCGTTGAATTGCCCGTTGAGCAGGTAGACCTGGTTCACCGCCGTGGCCATCGAGGAATTCACTGCATCGACCGACATGGATTGTCTCCCTTCCGCTGGAATGTTCTATGTTTCCGTTCACGAGCGTGAGCAGGCCACTACCGGATAGTGCGGTTGTACGCCACCTCGTAGCTGTCTGACGAGAACGTGACGTTCGCGTCCCAACTGGTATTGAAGAGGTAGGCATATTGTGCTACGGCCGCCTGCGGATTCTGCCCGTAGGCGTCGGCAAATTTGGCGTGCTCCTCGCCGTGCCTGGCCAAAGCCAAGGCGGACGTCGCACCGGTGACCGTATTGCACAGCTCGGGACGCTCGGCGAGCAGACCATCGATCTTCTCGGCATCGGGATGATTGTTCGTGACGATCAGCCGCCCGGTGCCGAACTCGTGGCCCAGCGTGACCGGCTGGGACGTGTCAATACCGTGGCCGCGCAACATGGCCTGGAATCTTTTGCGAAAGCCATCCAACTGCTCTGAGGCGTAGGCCCGCATGTCAGCCAGCGTGATGGGCTTGCCCGGCTCGACACCGAACAGCCCGAGCAGTCCCAGCGTCTTCTCGCCTGCGGCCGAAAGGGTAAACATATCTTCCGTGGCCGCCTTGTCCTTCTCGCTGTCTTCTACCGGCGTGACATTCCGACCGGCCGTGGCCCCATACACCTGATGCACGGCTGCCATCAACGAGGAATTCACTGCATCGATCGACATGAGTCGCCTCCCTTCCGCCTGGGTGTTCTGCTTTCGTTCACGAGTGAGAACAGAATGATGCACATCGCGTGCCAGAAGAGGGGTGCGTACAGAAATCCCCCCTGAAACCGCCATAGAATCGCGCCAATGGGCATCCAGGCCAACCCGGATGCAGCACGGTGACACGCCCCGAGGGAAGATCTTTCCGCCCACGGGGAAAATTCTTCCGCTTGTTACAACCTGCTAGCGCAACAGTGCGGCGGCTGCTTTGGCGTGGTAGGTAATGAGAATGTCGGCGCCGGCGCGCTTGATGGAGGTGAGCACCTCCATCATGGCCGCGTCACGGTCGAGCAGTCCGGCGTCGGCCGCGGCGTGCAGCATCATGTATTCGCCACTGACGTTATAGGCCGCCAGGGGCAGATCGAACTGTTGCCGCGCCCGCTGGATGATATCGAGAAAGCTCAGAGCGGGCTTGACCATCACCATATCGGCCCCCTCTTCGAGATCGAGGGCGATCTCACGCACCGCCTCGCGGGCATTGGCCGGGTCCATCTGGTAGGTCTTGCGGTCGCCCAGACCCGCTTCGACCAGGGCCGCCGACGGGGCCGATTCGGCCGCGTCGCGGAACGGACCGTAGAAGGCCGACGCGAACTTGGCGGCATACGACATGATCGCGATGTGATTGAAGCCGTTCTTTTCCAGCGCCTGCCGCATGACGCCAATGCGCCCGTCCATCATATCCGACGGCGCGACGATATCAGCGCCGGCCTGCGCATGTGACAGCGCCATCTTGGCCAGCAGTTCGCACGTCGCGTCATTATCCAAATGGGGCGACGCATGCGTCGCCCGTACCGGTAGGGGCGAATCATCATTCGCCCGCGCGCGGATCAGGCCGCAATGGCCCGTGGTGGTGTAGGCGCACAGGCAGACATCGGTGATGACGAGCAATTGGGGCACGCGTTGCTTGATCGCGCGAATCGCTCTCTGCACCGCCCCGCTTTCCGACCAGGCCTCCGAACCCTGCTCATCTTTCTTCTCGGGCAGGCCAAAGAGCAGCACGGCCGGAATACCCAGCTCGGCCACCGCCGCCGCTTCGTCCGCGACGAGGTCGGGCGAGAAATGGAAACAACCCGTCATGGAGCCGATGGGCTCTTTCAAACCCTCGCCCGGCCGCACGAAAAGCGGATAGACCAGATCGTCCACATTGACCGTCGTCTCGCGCACCAGCCGCCGCATCGTGGCACTCGTGCGCAGCCGTCGCATTCGGATTTCCGGAAAGCCCATGGCATCCCCTTTTCAAAACGGGTTATCTACAACACCCGCACGTATAGCGGGCTGGACGCGCTCCGTCAAGACCCGTCACTCCGGGCGCGTCGCTCGGGGTGGCAGCCTCAAGTCCGCAGGACTTGGGGATGGCGAGTTCGGTGCTCGTTCGGCAGACCTCATGGGACAACCTGGTTCGCCATCCCCAAGGCTACGCCTTGAGGCTGCCATACGAGCATGAAATGTGGTCCTTGCGGACGGCCCGGCGCGGTAGTTGCCTGCCACTTCGGAGGTGCGCAGGGTGCGATCGTAGAGACGCAGGCGGCGGATGCGCTCGGTGAACCCCGGCGCAATGCCCGGCTCCCTATCAGAAGTGGCTAGAACCAGGTCCACGGTGAACCGGCCCCAACCGAACTGGCGGGACGAACCCCCATCGCAGAGCTGACCATCGATGACAAACGTGATTATTCTCGGGCCGGCATCCAGGTTGACAACGAGGTGATGCAGGCGCCCCGCTTCCAACAACCCAGGATCACACGCCCAACGATTCTCGGCGTCCCCATCGTTCAACACGATCTCTACCGCCTCATCCGACGTCGTCTGCAAGCACAATCCCAGTCCCTTCTCGTCGCGACTGTCGAGCACGATCTGTCCCGGCGCGAGCGTCTCGAACTCGAGCCACAGTTCGATGGCAAGACCGTCCGCGGCCGCTCGCGACGTGAGCGGCGCAACCGTGTGATTTTCGAACTGGTTCCAGAGCCCTTCAAGCAACGTGCGGTCGATCCGGTGGACGCGGGCGATGGTCTTCTGCGTCTCGGTCAGGAAGAACTCATTCTCATCTTCGATCAGGTCGGGGTAGCTCATGCGCACGGTCGGGTCGTCGTCGTAGAGCGCAATCTCCGGCTGGGACCATAGGAGCACTTTGCCCTCGGGGGAATCAGTTTCGATGCCGCCGGCAAGCCAGGCCGGATTGCGGTCAGCGTAGGATTTGCCGCCGTGGTTATGAAACCAGTAGAGATACTTGCCATTGCTGCATTTCCAGGCGAAGTTGGCGGCGCGCGGGTGCTTGATGAGCCGGCCATCAGCGTACCGCATGTATTGCGGCTCGCTCCAGGTGTGTCCCCGATCGCGACTGTACGTGCAGACCGGGTGTCCGGCCACCGTGCGATAGACACAGAAGAACGAGCCATCGCTGAGCACGCAGAAATTTTGCTCCTCGGCGATCGGTCCGCCTCCAGCCGGAGCGCGCAGACCGATGTCGCCCTCGGGCAACGTCTGCCAGTTCGCTTGGGCCGGATCAATGAGAGTTAGCGGGTTCTCACTAGCCAGCAGCACGCCTTCAGTGCGTGCGAGAAAACCCGCGCCGAAACGACCGACCTTGTGCAGAGGAACATAGGCCACGCCCGCGTGAATGAAGGGCCGGCCCACGTTCCAGAAGAAACGCACCTTACCGCCGTACGGATTCTCACGGTCGATCTCGAATTCGCGGACGCCGATCGGATAGCGCTGCGGCGACCAGGTCCGCCCGTGGTCGTCGCTGTATTTGCAGACGTAATAGCCCTGTGTATCGACACGGGTGGTGTAACCCGATTTGTAGGCGGACGTGTCGGCTTTGAGGCGGCGCAAATTGTCGGTATTGTGGTTATAGAAGGCGTAGACGCGTCCGGTCGGGGTCTTCAACAACACGGCGTACGATGCTTCGGGCCCGTCGCCGGGCTCGACGTCAACCAGCGCCGACCAAGTCCGGCCCTGATCCGTGCTGCGCAGCGTCACCACGTGCTGGCCTTGCGCGCCCTCATGTCCGACCCCGGTGGTGAGAATGCAGAGCCAGGCGCCGTCGTCGGTCTGTACGATATAGGGCTGGTCGGCATAGTTCTCAGTCGGGATCTCCCAGCCCGTGCGAATGTTGCGCCAATCCGCGGCGCCGGCAGCCGCACCGGTCAGCAGGAGCAGGACCAGAGAGCTCGCGCATTTGGCGGTCATTTCAAGCCAATCTCGTTGTCCGACAGGTAGCAAGGCGGCTCGTTGCGCCAGTGCTCGTCGCTTGGGTCGGAGCCGAGGAAGCGGTAGTTGCCCTTGCACAGCGAAAACCACTGGCACTTCAAACAGCGTGGATCGGCAAACGTATCCTTGTGGCGCAGCTTGTGCAACACGGGATCGCTTTCGTCGTTCCAGATCTCGGCGAACGGCCGCTCGGTGACATTGCCCAGTGGATAGTTGCGCCAGAACTGATCGGCGTAAACGGTCCCATCCCAACTGACGCAAGAGATCTTCTCGCCGACGCGGTTGCCTCCGTTGGAAAGCAGCAGGCGCTTCGCCTCCTCGAAACCGGGATGGCCTTCGCGCTGCATCCGCGCCAGCAGATACGGGCCGTCGGCGTGGTTGCCCACGGTCAGCACTTCATCGACCAGCCCCTTTTCGACCAATTCTGCCGTACGGTCGACGATCGTGGCGATCGTCAGACGCGTCTGCGCGGCGGTGGGCGTCTGCTCATTCAGATCGGCGGCCCGGCCTGAAGAAACGAGATGATAAAAGCAGATCCGGCGGATGCCCGTCTCGACGGCAATGTCGAAAATCGCCGGCACCTGGCCCGCATTGGCCTTGGTAATCGTGAAGCGCAGCCCCGTGCGCAGACCGACCGCCCGGCAATTCTCCATGCCGCGAATGGCCTTGCGGAAACTGCCCGGAACCTGCCGAAACTTGTCATGGAATGGCTCTTGACCGTCCAGCGAAATGCCGACGTAACTCAACTCCGCTTTGGCCAGTTGCTGCGCCACCTCGGGCGTAATCAGTGTGCCGTTCGTACTGATCACGGTGCGCAGCTTCAGACGCCGGGCCTCGGCCATCAGCTCGAGCAAATCCTCGCGCAGCAGTGGCTCGCCCCCGCTAAACAGCACCACCGGGACCTTCGCGGCCGGCAGTTGGGCCAGGAAATCCTTGGCCTGCGCCGTGCTCAACTGGTCCCGCACGCACGTCGGGTCGGACGCACTGTAACAATGCAAGCAGCGCAGATTGCAGCGGGCCGTGCAATTGTAGACCGCGATCGGGCCAAAGCTTTGCGGTTTGTGGTAGCGCAGGTCGTCGGAATCACCGGCGAGATTGCAGTACAGCTTGGAAATATTGATCATCGAAATCCAATCGATAATGGGTGTACGTCGTATGGGTCCTATAGGACCTATTCCGAACGCCGCCGGCGTTTGGCGGACGGGACACCTCCCGTCCGACTCTCGGCCTGTTCGATAGCGGCCAGTAGTCCGTCAGTGGTGTGCTCGGGCGCCGTCAAATCGACGTGCACGCCCAGCTTGTCCAACTGGGCCGTCGTGACCGGCCCAATCGAAGCGACCTTCACACTGCCGGCGTTGACCACATCGACGGCAATGCGCTCGAAGAAGTTGCGTACGGCCGAGGGGCTGGCAAACGTCAGCCAATGGATCCGGCCCTGTTCGATCTGCTCGCGCAGCGCCGCCGCATCGCCCGTCTGCGGTACAGCGGTATAGAACGAAACATTGTTCACGTCCGCGCCGCCTTGCCGGAGGACCTCGATCAGGTCGTTCGTCGCCAGCTCGCTGCGCAGCAACAGAATTCTCTTCTTGTCCAGGTTGGCCAGCGCGATCAGTTGCGTCCCCAGTTCGCGACCGGTGAAGACGGTGGGCACGAAATCGGCGCGGATTCCGTATCGCGCCAGGGCCTCGGCGGTCTTGGTCCCCAGGGCCGCCAATCGATTCGAGGCGAAGACCCGTGCGTCCTTGCCCAGCGTCGTCATGAAGTCGAAGAAAACGTCGACCCCGTTGGGGCTGGTGAAGATCACCCAATCGTAGTGGGTCAATTCAGTCAAGGCACGGAGGAAGGCGTTTCCCTCCGTCAGAGGCTTGACCGCAAAGGTGGGAAATTCGACCGGTCGGCCACCGCGGCTGGCGATCAGGCGGGCGAACTCAGCATTGCCGGCCGCGTCGCGCGTGCTGACGATGCTCTTGCCAAACAGCGGCTGTCTCATGAACCAGTTCAGCTCGCTGTCCCCCTCGGCCGCGGCTCCGATGATAATCAGGGCTGGCGGTTCGATCTTTTCACGCTGGCACGTCACGACGATCTCGCTCAGCGGCGCCCGCACGACCCTCTGCGTCGGGAACGTGGCGTTGGCCACCAGCGCCACAGGTGTCGCGGCATCGCGGCCGTTAGCCATGAGCTGTTCGGCGATCAATGGCAAGGTGCCGATGCCCATGTAGAAAACGAGCGTGCCGGGGAAACGGGCCAAAACGTCCCAGTCGATGTTGGTGTCCTGCTTGCCGTCCGCTTCACGCCCCGTGATGAAGGCCACCTGCGAGCTGTAGCGTCGGTCGGTGAGCATGATACCCGTGTATTCCGAGGCGGCGATGGCCGCCGTGATCCCGGGGACGATCTCGAAGCCGATGCCCGCTTCGTTGAGCTTGACGGCCTCTTCCGTCACCCGGCCGAAAATGCACGGGTCACCGCCCTTGAGCCGCACCACCGTCTTGCCTTCCAGGGCCTTCTCCACCAGGATGTCGTTGATCTGGTCCTGAGTGAACGATCCCGGACCGATCCGCTTGGGCACGTTGACGATCTCCGCGTCGGCCCGCGCCAGCTCCAGCAGCGCCGGGTTGGCCAGTTTGTCGCAGATGATACAATCGGCAATCTTGATTAGTTCGGCCCCGCGCAGCGTGATCAGATCGGCACGTCCCGGACCGGCCCCCACCAGGTAGACAAATCCCTTCTCAGGCATCGATGTCACCTTCATTGCGTTGCCTCTCCAATTCGTCCAGCACCCGTCGCCCCCCCACCTCGAGCAGTTCCACCGCGACCTGGCGACCCAACGCGCGGGCCTGCGACCACGGGCCGCTCGCCTCGGCGCCGAACAACTGCCGGCCGCTCGGTTCAGCCAGAAACGCCCGCAAGGTCATCGTCTCCCCGTCGCCGCGGGCGTAGGCGCCCACCGGCGCGTGGCAACCGCACTTCGTTGCGATCAGGATCTCGCGTTCGGCGTCGGTCAGCGCCCTAGCCTGCGCATCATCGATAGCCGCGAGAATCGCGCAGGCTTCAGTGTCGTCGGCGCGGGCCTGGATGGCCAGGGCGCCCTGGGCCGGCGCGGGAATGAACTCGATCGGATCGAAGATAAAAGAAATCTCGCCGTCGAGGCCGAGCCGCTCCAGCCCGGCGCGAGCCAGGATGACCGCGTCAAGGTCCTCGCTGCGCAATTTCTCGATGCGCGTGCGCACGTTGCCTCGGATCGGCACGCATTCGAGATCGGGCCGGACGTGTTTCAGTTGCGCGATCCGCCGCAGGCTCGAAGTGCCGATACAGGCGCCTTCGGCCAGGCGATCGAGCGAATCAATCGGTTCGCGGGCCAGCAGTGTATCCTCGGGGAACTGCCGGTTGAACACGGCCGCGACCGCCAGGCCGGCATGGGCCCGCGTGGGCAAGTCCTTATAGCTGTGCACCGCAAAATCCGCCTGCTCGGCCGCCAGCATTTCCTCCAGCCGCGAGGTGAAGAAACCGGTGTCTTTGAGGTTCCACAGCACCGTGCGCCGGTCGCGGTCGCCTTCCGAAGTCACTTCCTTGATCTCGACGTCGAGATCCGGATGCTGCTGCTTCAGCGCGGCGATCACGGTCTGCGTCTGGGTCAGGGCCAGCTCGCCCCGGCGGGTGGCTACGGTCAGCGTGCGGCTCATGCGTCGCCTTTGTCGTGTAAGAGGAACATCTTATTCACGAGATCCACCGCCTCCAGTTGCTCGGCGGTCGGTTCGCCGCCACCGTTCTTGATGAAATGGATGGGGCCATGCAGGATCTTCTTGACCAGCGATTCGGCAAAGGCCTGCAATTTCGCGCTGTTGTCGTCGCCGAAATCCTTGGCATAGCGTCTGGCTTCGGCGCGGGCCAGTTCCAGCCCGGTCTGCGTGAGCTTGGAGATCACCGGCACCAGATCGAGCGACTCATACCACTGGGAGAACAGCGTGACGAATTCCTCGATGATGGCGCGGGCCTTGGGAATCTCCTGACCCCGCTTGCGCCGGTTGGCGCTGATTTGCCCATCGAGGTCGTCGATGTTGTACAAGGTGACGCAATCGAGCTGCCCGATAGCCGGATCGATATCACGCGGCACCGCGATGTCGACGATCAGCAGGGGCTTCTTGCGAGCGGCCAGCACCCACTCGACACTGTCACGCGTGAGGATGGTATGGGGTGCGGCCGTCGAGGCGATCAACACATCCACGTCGGCCAGCCGCGTGACGATCTCCACCAGGCCAATCGCCTCGCTCCTCTCAAACCGGCGGGCCATGGCCTGGGCCCTCTCCATGTCACGGTTGGCGACAATCAAATGCCCCAGCTCGGCCTTGACCAGATACCGGGCCACCAGTTCGGCATTCTCGCCGGCCCCGAGGACCAGCGCCTTGGCCTTGGCCAGATTGACCTTCTCCCGGGTTAGCTCCACGGCGGCCAGACTGATCGAGACGGCCCCGCAATTGATGTCGGTTCGGGTCCGGACGGCCTTGCCCACGCGAAAGGCATGATGGAAGAGCCGATGGAGGATCAACCGACTCATGCGGGCATTGATGGATTCGGTGTAGGCGGCCTTGACCTGGGCGAGGACCTGGTTTTCCCCGACCATCTGGGAATCCAGCCCGGCAGCCACCTCGAAGAGATGGCGCACGACGTCGATTCCGGTCGTCTGGCGGCTGTGGGTGGTCCACGCCGCAGCGGCCTGGCCCTCCTGAGAGCCCAGCAGCTCGCCCAAAAAGGCACCGCTATCGAACTCTTTGGCGGCGTAGAGATAAATCTCCAGGCGATTGCAGGTCTGGAGAATCACCGCCTCGGCCACCTCCGGCCGGCGGTGCATCGTCTTGAGCATGGCATGGCGCTGCTCGGGCGCAAAGGTGACCTGCTCGCGGATCTCCACGGGACAATCGTGATACGTCAAATTATGTAGGACGAGCTTCATACCTGGTTACATGGCCTTAAGGATACGGTAACGTTACAGTGTACCGCCGGAGAGGTTCATATTCAAGCCTGACCACGTCCGAATCGCTGTGGGACCGGTGCGGCAACAGGCCCGGGCAGGAAACCGATGGGGATGAAAGTATGAAGGGCCGCGACGGAATCCGCCACGGCCCTTGAAATCGACAGGTCGGTCGAATACTGCTAAAGCGTTCTGCGTCGCCGCAGCCAGGAAACGAGGCCCGTACCGATGCCGCCGAGCAGCAGCGCGGCGGGAGCCGGAACGGTGACCAGATTCCCAACCTCATCGGCCGAAAGGGCCCGCCCATAGATCATGACATCATCGATCAAGCCTGAAAATTGGCTCCTGATCTCATCTGCAGGGGTGTTGAACGCGTAGGCCCCGATGAAGAGATCCTGAAAGCACTGGGTCGTCGGGTCGGGCGTGCCGTCCCACTGGCCCGTCAAGATGCCGTCGATGTAGAGCAGAAGCTGGCCGTCCGCCGACCGAGTGGCGGCCAGATGGGTCCAGACGCCTGCCTGCGGGAACACATCGTTGCTGTGCCAGAATTCGTTGTCGGAGTTGTTTTCGTACATGAACGCGACGCCGTTGGCATAGGCATGGCCGTCGCCCGCCACCAGCAGCACGCTGCCGGCGTGATCGGTCGCGTAATCCTCGCCCCGGCCCACGACCGCCGAGGAGGCTCGGGTCGACAGGTCGATTGAGGGGTTGACCCACGCCGCCATGGTGAATTCCGGCAACTGGAACGCGTCTGCGTAAGGCACACCGATGTAGTCATCGATACCATCGAAGCTGTAGGCACTGTTGGCGTTGCCGAACCGGTCGGCGGCCAGCGTCGCACCGTAGACCGTCCCGTCGTGCCCGTTGCCCGAGCTATCGTTGGCGTTGCCGTTGAACAGATACGAGGCGACCAATCCACCGCTCGGTGCGGCCGGCGCGGCATTCCCGGCCGCCAGGACCACCAGCACGGCGCAGCACAAGACGCCCAGTTTCTGCGTTCTCGATAGGGCTCGGCCCCAAGATCCTTTTTGTGTCATGTTTCCCATCACGATTCACTCCTCCACTCAATATTTGGCAACCTTCTGTCCCGCCGGCTCGCTCGGCCGATCTACGTTTCTGGAATTCCAAGGGCGCGCGGTCGCTTGAGACCGAATGCGGCCATCTCGGACAGACCGGAAATCAGCCCGAACGGCTAGCACACCCTTTGAGAGGAGAATCGAGCAGACAATCCCTCCGCACGTCTCCCTATCTCTATGGCATTATAGGTAATTTACACATCCGGGTCAATAGTCATCTGAGGGGCTTTTCGGAAAAATCGACCAGAGGCGACGGGCCGGGCTCAAATGGCCCGAGCGCCGACGCACGGCCCCGGGCCTCGACCGAATAATCTTGCGAACCGGCGATTCGATTTGTTAATAGGTACCAGAAGTAAAGACGTTTGGCAGCCGGCCTATCCTGCCGCTCTGGCGCCACTGCGGCAGGGCAGCGCCGTTGAGAGCCAAGGAGTGCGCATGAATCGATTCAAACGGCCCATCCTGTGGGCCGCTCTGATAACCATCATCCTGTTGGTCTGTTTCTCCATCCATGGCGCCTTTCTCGGGGCCGATCGGGCCCAGGCGTATTTCAATTCCCTGTCGCTGACGGTGTATTGGTTCGCCCTGGCGGCCCTGCTGGTCGCGGGCATCGCGTTGTTTCCCCGACTCATCCACGTCCCGGCACTGTTGCTGATGCACCTGGGCTGCGTCTTGATCCTGGCCGGGGGGATGTGGGGCTCGGCCGGCGGCCAGCGTCTCCAGGCCCGGCTTCTGGGCCGCGAGCGGATCGTGAAGGGCCAGATGCCCATTCTCGAAGGCACGGCCGAGAACCGCGTCCGCATCGACGACAGCGACAACCTGCCGGAGTTGCCCTTCGCCATCCGACTGCGAGACTTCCGCATCGAGTACTACAAGTCCGGGACGCTCATGATGCAGAGCCGTTCGGGACAAACCTGGCGCATGCCGGCCGAGGCGGGCCGGACGCTCGCGCTGGGAGGCGGCCTGGGAAAGGTCAGGGTCCAGCGGACGTTCGAGAATTTCAGGATGGACATCTCGGGCGACGAACGCGTCGCCTTCGACGCCCCGGGCGGCTTCAACCCCGCACTGGAAGTGGTCCGCGAGAAGCCGGACGGATCGACGGCACGACGCTATGTCTTCCTCCAGGAGATGGGGCACATGAATCCCGACGCAGACCTGATGATGAGCTACGTCCGGGGCATTCGCGACTACATCAGCGAACTCGAGGTCGTCGAGGAAGGCAGGGTCGTCAAGCAAAAGGAGATCGAGGTCAACCACCCGCTGCACTACGCGGGATACCACTTCTACCAGCACTCCTTCGGCCAGAACGATCTCGGAGACTACACCGTCCTTATGGTGGTTTCCGATTCCGGCTTGAGGGCGGTCTTCGTCGGCTACGCCATGTTGGTCGCGGGGATAGGCTGGCATTTCTGGGGCCGCCGTGTGCTGGCAGCCACCCGGACCCGCAGGCCCGATCATGCAGAGGTGCCTATGGCGATGAGCAAGGACAGAGGAGGCGCCCATGGCTATTAAGTACACGCTGCAGGGGCTGTTGATCTATCTGACCATGGCCGCCTATCTGCTGGCCTTCGTCACCACGGTGGCGCGCCGCAAGAGGCTGGGACAGACGCTCTTTCTCAGCGGCTTCGTCCTGGCCCTGGTAGCCTACGGCTATCGCTGGCTCGACGTTCGCCACGTGCCGCTGCAAAACCTCTTCGAGGTCTTTCTGTCGTTGGGTGTGCTGTGCTATCCGATTTCGTTGCTGAGCCGGCGCGTGCTGCGGATCGGCGGCCAATGGGCGGACATGTTGATCGGGGTCATCGTGCTGGTTCCGGCCGGTTTCAAGTTCCACGCCGAGCCGCAACAGTTGCCGCCGGCGCTGCAGAGCTGGCTGTTCGCCCCGCACGTAGCCGTCTACATGCTCAGCTACGTCTTCATGGCCAAGGCCGCGTTCCAGGCGGGTATGCAACTGGGCGGTGTCAAGCCGGCCGGCAGCAACTTGCTGAATCCGGAAGAGGCAACCTATGAGCTGGTCGCGATCGGCTTTCCCCTGCTGACGCTGGGCCTGCTCCTGGGCAGCGTCTGGGGCAAGCTCGCCTGGGGCGACTACTGGGGCTGGGACCCGAAAGAGCTGTGGTCGCTCGCCTCCTGGCTGGTGTACGTGGGCTACTTCCATTGGCGCTACATGTTCGGCAAGCGCCACCCGCGGGCCAACAGCGCCTGGGCCCTGGCAGGTATGGCCGCGATCGTCATCACGCTGCTCTGGGTCAATCTGTCGAAGCTCTTCGCGGGCCTGCACAGCTACGCGACCTAGGCACGATTCATGACAATCTCAGTTTTCGGAGGGCAGATATGAACCGCAGACAGTTCCTCAAGCGCAGTCTGGGCGTGTCACTGGCGGGCGGACTGGCCGTGGCTACCGGTGTTTCGGCCGCTCAGCGCACAATGGCCAAGCGGCCCAACATTCTCTGGATCATGCTGGACGACGGTCGTGCCGACGCCCTGGGTTGCTATGGCAAACCCTGGGCCCGCACGCCTCATCTCGACGCGCTGGCCGCGGGTGGCGTGCGTTTCGAAACCGCCATCGTGCAGAACCCGGTCTGCGTCCCGTCCCGCAAGTCGATGAAGTCGGGCCAGTACCCCCACACGTTCGGCCTGACCGCGATGGGCAAATCAACGCCCACGCCGGGCGCGTATATGAAGCGTGCCCATGACGTGTCCAACCTGCTCGAGGCCTGGGACGCGATTGACATGGCTCCGATCAACATCGGCAAGACCCACGCCTATCGCGACGACTGGGCGCGCAAGCGCGATATCGGGCCGGTTTTCGATGTGCTGGGCCGGCCGCGCAGCGCAGCCATCAAGCAACGGTTGAAAGAGGCCGACAGCAAGTACCCCGAGGCCGTGACCAAAACGCATGGCTGGGCCATTGGTGGAACCGTGCCCCTGGAGCCCGAAGAAATCAGTACCTCGAAGCTGGGCGATCTGGCCCTTGAAACGTTGACAGAACTGACGGGCAAGGACGAGCCCTTCTTTCTGCGCGTCTCCTTCCACGCCCCGCACGTACCCTGCCGCGTGCCCAAGGAATACATGATCGATCCGGCGACTATCGACTTGCCCTTGCCGACCGCGGAGGAACTGGCGAGCAAGCCCCGCTTCGAACGCGAACAACTGCACGTCTACGCCGGCGCGCCGGATCTGACCGCCGAACAGATCGGCATCGCCCGAGGCACCTACTACGGCATGGTCGCGCTGGTCGATACGCAGGTCGGTCGCCTCGTGGACCATCTGCGCCAAACCGGGCAACTCGACAACACCATCATCGCGTTCAATTCCGACCAAGGCTTCCAACTGGGCGAGCACGGCCTGTGGAAGAAACGCGTCTTCTACGAGCAGAACGTCAAGATCCCCTTCCTGCTGCACTGTCCCGCCCTATTGCCAAAGGGCAAGGTGATCGAGGAGCCGGTCGAGATGATCGACTTCGTCCCGACCCTGATGGACCTGTGCGAACTGGAGGTGCCGACAACCATCGCCGGGCGGAGTATGATGCCTCTGATCCGCGGCGACGTCACCGCATGGCGCGAGGCTGTCTTCTGCGAGATCGACCACAGCATGTCCATGTACGACGAGCTGCGCCATCACAGCGGGCGGCGTGTCATGGTGCGGACCAAAGAGTGGAAAATGGTCTGGTTCATGGACGAGCGGGCCGCGGATAAGGACGGCGCGCTGTACGACTTGCGAAACGATCCGGAGGAGAAGGTCAATCTCTACAATCGGCCGCAATACGCCCAAACGATTGACTATCTCGAACGGCTCTGCTACGAATGGGACCGTCGTAGCTGAATTTCGCTCACGTAACGTCTTGGAGGGAAAGAACGATGTCGAGTAAGCAATGGTTGCCGATCGTGGTTGCCCTGATCGCGTGCTGGGCCGCAACGCCCTGCGAGGCGATGATCCTGGCGGAGAACGGGCAGGCCAAAGCCGATATTGTGATTGGCCCTGGTGCGTCCGACCCCGCCCGGCACGCCGCCCAGGAACTGGCCCACTTCCTGGAACAAATCAGCGGCGGCCGCTTCCCCATCGCCAACAAGCCAACTCACGGACGGACTGCCATTTTTCTGCAAGCGCCGCTTGCCGAGAAGCTCGGTGACGAGGAGATCGTCATCAAGACCACCGACGACGGTCTGATCCTGACCGGCGGGGAGCCACGCGGGACGCTGTACGCGGTCTATACGTTTCTGGAAGACTATCTGGGTTGCCGGTGGTGGTCGTCGACCGAGAGCACCATTCCGAAAAAGCCCACGATCCAGATCGGCCAGATCGACGTGCGCTACACACCCATCCTGGAGTATCGCGAGCCCTTCTGGTACGACGCGCATGATGCGGATTGGGCCGTGCGGAACAAGTGCAATGGCAATTCCGTCCGCTGCGATGCGAAGCGCGGCGGAAAACACAAATACGAAGGCTTCGTGCACACATTCTATTCGCTGATCCCGCCGGACAAGTATTTTGACGCGCACCCGGAATGGTTCAGCGAGATCGATGGCAAACGCACCACCAGGCGGGCTCAGCTTTGCCTGACCAACGAGGAGATGCGCCAAGAACTGGTCAAGAACCTGCGTGCACGACTGCGGGCCAACCCTGATGCAACGATCGCGTCGGTCTCTCAAAACGATTGGCATGGCAACTGCCAATGTGCCAGGTGCGCCGCGGTCGAGAAGGAAGAAGGCAGCCCGGCCGGACTGATGCTGCGTTTTGTCAACGCGGTGGCTGAAGACATCGAAGAGGAATTTCCCCACGTGGCGATCAGTACGCTGGCCTATCAGTATACCCGCAAGCCTCCTTTGCACGTCAAGCCCCGCGACAACGTCATCGTGCGGCTCTGCAGTATCGAGGCCTCGTTCTGCGTTCCCCTTTCCCACGCACGCAACAAGCCTTTCGGCGACGACATCGTCGGCTGGTCGAAGATCTGCGACCGGCTCTACGTCTGGGACTACGTGACGAATTTCCGCAACCACATCATGCCGCACCCGAACCTGCGCGTGCTCGGACCCAACGTGAAGTTCTTCGCCGATCACAGCGTCAAGGGCCTGTTCGAGCAGGGCGCCTACACCACCAACGGCGCCGAAATGGCGGAGTTGCGGGCCTGGGTCCTGGCCAAGCTGCTGTGGAATCCGAACCTCGACGGCGACGCTTTGATCGACGAGTTCATTGAAGGCTATTACGGCCCAGGCGCCCCACACATCAAGGCGTATCTGGACGTGACACACGACGCGGTGGCAACCAGTGGCGACAAGCTCGGCTGCTTCGAGAAGTTCACCGCCAACTTCCTCTCGTTCGACACATTGTCACGGGGCTGGGCCCACTTGACCGCGGCCGAAGCGGCCGTGCGGAACAATCCCGAGCTGCGCTTCCGCGTGCAGGTGGCGCAACTGCCCGTGAAGTACACCTTCATGGTGCGCTGGGACGAGATGCGCGACGCGGCCCGACAAGCCAATGCCGATTGGCCGATGCCCGAGTCCATCCAGGAAGCGTACGACCGTTTCATGGTGGTGGCGAAGATAAAGAACATCACGCGGCTGGACGAATGGAACGAGGGGTTCGGCAACCTCGACAACGCCCTCAAACGCGCGCAGAAATAAACTTATGGCAAGCACGGACGACAAGGCCGCTTTGGAGCTGCGCGACGTCACCGTCCGCTTCGACGGACGGAGCGTCCTCGACGACTTCTCGCTGTCACTGAAGGCGGGCGCGAAGGCCTTGCTGACGGGTCCCTCGGGCTGTGGCAAATCCACCGTGCTGCGCTGCCTACTCGGGTTCGTCGCGCCCGAATCCGGCGCGGTCCACATCCGAGGCCAGTTGCTCGACGCCCACAGCGTCTGGGCCCTGCGGAGGCACCTGGCCTACGTCGGTCAGGAACCGGAGCTCGGGGCCGGGACGGTCAACGACATCCTGGAGCGGCCCTTTCACTTCCACGCCAACGCGCCGCTGCGCGAGAACCTGAAGCGCGTACCCCCGTTATGCGAGCAATTCGGCCTGGCAAGCGCGCTGCTCAACAAAGAACCGGGTGATCTGTCCGGCGGGGAGAAACAGCGCATCGCTTTGATCTCGGCCCTGCTGCTCGACCGCACGATCTTCCTGCTGGACGAAGTAACCTCGGCCCTCGACCGGGCCAGCAAACAGATCGTCCTGGACTACTTCCAGTCGCGCGACGACATCACGGCCCTGTTCGTCGCCCACGACGCCGAATGGTTCACCTTCGTTGACCACACGATTGAAATGCCCGGGCGTTCTTCGGCCGGAGGTGAGAACCATGACTGAGCGAACTGCCCGACGTCACCATCCTGACCACGCCTCTTGTCATCCTGAGGCAGCGCCGAAGGATCTGGCTACCGAACAGAAAACAGCACAAGCACTCACAGCCCAGATCCTTCACTTCGTTCAGGATGACAAACGGTCGCCGGTCGCGTCTCGCTGGTCCATTCGGAGAACAGCCGCATGAACGAGATCGTCGAAATCGGCCCGTGGCAACTGGCAGCCGCGTATCTGCTGCTGATCTTCCCCCTGGCAATCATGCTGTGGTATCGCATCCCGATGATCGGCGCGACCGTCGTCGCATTGATCCGCATGACGCTGCAACTGATCTTCGTCGGGCTCTACCTCCAGGTGATCTTCAAACTCAATAACCTCTGGCTCAGTGGCGCGTGGCTACTGGTCATGGTCACGGTCGCGGACGTCTCGATCGTACGGTCCTGCTCGCTGAAGTTGACGCGCATTGCATTGCCCTTATTCGGCGCGCTGCTGGCGGGCACCGCGATCCCCCTGCTGCTCTTCGTCGGCCTGATCCTGCGCCGTGACAACCTGCTCGACGCCCAGTACGCCATCCCCATTGGCGGGATGATCCTGGGCAACTGCCTCCGTGCCGACATCGTGGGCGTCCGCACCTTCTACGAAGGTATCCGCACAGGCGAGAAGGCCTTCCTTCAGAGTCTGGCTCAGGGCGCCCTGCTGCACGAAGCGATTCGGCCGCACGTGGCCAAGGCTTGCCGGGCGGCCCTGGCCCCCACCGTCGCCACCATGACCACGATTGGCCTGGTCTCCCTGCCCGGCATGATGACCGGCGTCATCCTCGGTGGAGCCAGCCCCGCCATCGCCATCAAGTACCAGATCGCCATCATGATCTCCATCTTCTCCGGGACCGCTATCACCCTGGCGCTGGGCCTCTGGCTCACCAGCAAGACCAGCTTCACCCCCTACGGCCCCCTCGACCGCACCATCTTCCGCACGGCGACGAAATCGTAGTCATGTGTCGTGAAGAGTTTCCGCCATGCCCGACGCCCTAGACGCTGGTCAAGGCAAGCTCGCTCTCCTGGGTTTTCAAACGCAGTGTCTCCAGAAAATCGTCGTCGCTCAAATCCGCGATGGACTCGACCACGAAGTCGGGGCGGTAGGCGAATCGTTTCAGATCCTCGCGCCGGGTCGAACCGGTCAGGACCAGCACCGTGCGGTATCCCATCTGCGTACCACCGAGAATATCGGTCTTCATGGTATCGCCGACCATGATCGTCTGCCCGGTGGAGAGCCCCAGTTCCTTGCGCGCTGCTCGCATCATCACCGGACTGGGCTTGCCAACGCTGAAGGCCTCGATGCCGGTCGCCTTCTCCAGCATGGCCACGATCGCGCCGCATCCCGGCCGCACGCCGGAAGGGGTCGGACAGTTCGGGTCGGGATTGGTGGCGATCAGTTTCGCACCCTTCATGATCAGGGTGGTGGCCTTTTCGATCATCTCGAAGTTGAAGACACGCCCTTCGCCCACGACGACGTAATCCGGGTCGTAGTCGACGATGGCGTAGCCGTCGTGGTGTAGCGAGGTGAGCAGACCGCCCTCCCCGATGACAAAGGCGGTCCCATTCGGCTTCTGTTCCGCCAGAAAATGGGAAGTCGCGTTGGCACAGGTGAAAACGTGGGACGCGTCGACCTCGATCCCCAGCCGCTTGAGCCGGAAGGTCACGTCCCGTTGCGTGCGCTGGGAATTGTTGGTCAGAAACAGGAAGGGAATCTCCTGATCGAGGAGTAAGTCAATAAACTCCTTCGCCCCGGGAATCAATTCGTGCTCCCGGTAAATCACACCGTCCATATCGATAAGAAAGCCATAGCTCATGTCGTTGTCCTTTTATATTCTCTACTGGTGAGTATCCATCGGTCCCATAGACCACGGTATTTGCATCACGGAAGCCCAACCATAACACCTGTTGTTTTGCGTTTCTTTTGCTTTCTGTTGATAATCTGTTTTGTCTGCCCTGCGCATCCGCCCGAAAGACACCGTGGCAAGGTGGCAGGGTCCGCCCTGGTATTTGAAGGAGTCTGGCGAAGCCACAATACCGGCCTTGACGATGTCATGCGCCGCCGAATGGTTGCCTGCCCCACGACCGGCAGATACACTTGTTCTGATGGCGGCCGGGAGTTTCGCAAGAATTCCTGGCATCCGGGCCGGCTGCGCCTGGTCGCCCGCGGAGCCATCTTGACACTGAAATCCAAGCCGCAACCGACAGGAGACATGATCGTATGGCACGACACATGCTTGGAGTTATGAGATCGCTCGCAACCTGTATGGCCTGCTGGACCGCGGTCAGTGTTGCGGCTGCCGGGGAACCGGCGTCCGAAGACGCCGTGCTGCCGCCGGATGTCCAACCTATTTGGGATACCTCGAAGGCTTACACCGAAACCACGACGACACGCGAGCGCCTTTGTATCAATGGCCTCTGGCGCTGGCAGCCCGCGGAGGCGGACTCGCGAGACGTGCCTGAGGGAAACTGGGGTTATTTCAAAGTTCCGGGATGCTGGCCGGGCATCACCGACTACATGCAGAAAGACACTCAGACGGTGCACGCGCACCCTAGTTGGCGAAGCCGCAGGCTGGCTGATCTGGCAGCGGCCTGGTACGAGCGCGAGTTCACGGTCCCGCTCTCCTGGTCGAGCCACCGCATCGCCCTTAGTCTGGAAGTCCTGAATTCCTACGCGGCGGTTTATGTCGATGGCAACCCGGTGGGCGAAGCTCGGTTTCCCGGAGGCGAGGTGGATCTGACCGCCCATTGCCGGCCCGGCCGCACGCATCAGCTCAGTCTTCTCGTCGTGGCCCTGCCGCTCAAAGGGGTGATGCTATCGTACACGGACACCGCATCCGCCCGCGAGGTCAAGGGCACGGTCGCGCGGCGGGGTTTGTGTGGTGACGTCTATCTCGTGGGCACGCCGGCCGGACCGCGTATCGTCGACGTGCGCGTGGCCACCTCCGTCCGCAAACAGGAAATCTCATTCAATCTGGGACTCGAGGGACTCGCGACCGAGACCGAGTACACTGTTGGCGTGCGCATCCTGGAGACAGGCCGCCTCGTCAAGGAGTTCACGGGACGCCCGTTTCGAGGCAGTGCCGTCCGCCAGGGCCGCGTGGTGTACACGGAACAGTGGATGCCCGAGAAACTCTGGGACATTCACACCCCGCGAAATACGTATGATGCAGAGGTCTCGCTGCTCGACGCCGGCGGCAACGTGCTGGACACGAGCTGGACCGTCCGCTTCGGGTTCCGTGAGCTGTGGATCGACGGCCGTGATTTCTACCTCAACGGCACGCGCATCTTCCTCTGCGCCGTGCCGCTCGACAACGCTCAAGTCAGTGCCGCCCTGGCCACCTACACCGCGGCGCGGGAGAGCCTGGAGCGGCTCAAGCGCCTCGGCATCAATTTCGTCTACACCCACAACTATGGCTGCGCCCCCGGGTCGCATTTGAGCTTTGCCGAGATCCTCCGAGCCGCCGACGAGACGGGAATGCTCGTGTCCTTCTCGCAGCCGCATTTTAGCCACTATGATTGGCAGGCACCCGACGCCGATCGCACCAATGGGTACGCCCGCCACGCCGAATTCTACGTCCGCGCCGCTCAGAACCACCCGTCCGTCGTGATGTACTCCATGAGTCACAACGCCACGGGCTACAGCGAGGACATGAACCCCGACATGATCGACGGCCTTCAAGACGCCCGTGACACTTGGGCCCAGCGCAACGTCAAGCGCGCTGTGCGGGCCGAAGCGATTGTCAGCGCTTTGGATCCCTCCCGCATCGTGTATCATCACGCCTCGGGCAACCTGGGCTCCCTCCACGCGATCAACTTCTACCCTAACTTCGTCCCGGTCCAGGAGATGTCCGATTGGTTCGAACACTGGGCCACGCAAGGCGTCAAGCCGGTCTTCCTGTGCGAATACGGCGCGCCGTTCACTTGGGACTGGGCGATGTACCGGGGGTGGTATGAAGGCAAGCGTGAATTCGGCAGTGCCACGGTGCCCTGGGAATTCTGCCTGGCGGAGTGGAACGCCCAGTTCTTTGGCGACCGCGCCTTTGACATCAGCGAAATGGAGAAGAAAAATATGCGCTGGGAGGCACAGCAGTTCCGCGCGGGCAGGCTGTGGCATCGCTGGGACTATCCTCACCGGCTGGGCTCGACCGACCTGGCCGAGCGCGAACCCGTTTTTGATCTCTATTACACGGACAACTGGCGTGCCTTTCGCACCTGGGGCGTCTCGGCCCTTTCGCCTTGGGAACATCATATTCTCTTCAAGCTGAGACCGGGAGTCGACCGGAATCGCCGCGAAGAGTTCGAAACGGACTGGGCCAACCTGCAACGGCCCGGATTCAGTCCCGACTACCAACAGCAGCGGTATGAACGCATGGACCTGGCCTACGAACGCTCGGACTGGATTCCTACGGGTGCCGGCCAAGCCATCGTGCGCAACAACCAGCCGCTGCTGGCCTACATCGGTGGCAAACCGGGACACTTCACCAGCAAGGATCACAATTTCTTGCCTGGCGACATGGTCGAAAAGCAGTTGATCGTGATCAACAACTCCCGCACACCGGTGCGGTGCGACTGCCGGTGGTCGCTGGCGCTGCCGGAACCGATCAGCGGTCAGAGTCAAGTCACTGTGGAGACCGGTCAACAGGCGCACATCCCGATGCGCTTCGCTATTCCGGCAAGCACCCCACCGGTGGAATACAAACTGGCGGCAAGAGTGGCGTTCGACGGTGGCCAGACACAGGAAGACACGTTCGCGATTCACGTCCTGCCGCGTCGAGCGTCTGTGAATGATAAGGTCAAGGTGGCCGTCTTCGATCCGCAGGGCGAGACGACGCAGTTGATGGAAAGTATGGGGCTGACTTACGAACATGTGAATGCGACCGCCAATCTCGATCCGTATGAGATGCTGATCGTGGGCAAAGCCGCCCTGACGGCAGACGGTCCGGCGCCGAACATCGGCCGGGTACGGAACGGGCTGAAAGTGGTCATGTTCGAGCAGACGCCGGACGCGCTGGAGAAACGGCTTGGCTTCCGCGTCACCGCGTATGGTCTGCGCCGAGTCTTCCCGCGCATTCCCGACCATCCCGCTCTGGCGGGACTCGAGACTGAACACCTGAGCAACTGGCGGGGTGCGGCGACGGTCCTTCCGCCCCAACTGGAGTACGAACGCTCGTCCAACTTCAACGGCGCGCCCACCGTGACGTGGTGCGGCCTCCCGGTGACACGTGCGTGGCGCTGTGGCAATCGAGGAAACGTGGCTTCAGTGCTCATCGAGAAGCCCGCCTGCGGAGACTTCCTGCCCCTGGTGGATGGCGGATTCAGCCTGCAATACAGCCCCTTGCTGGAGTACCGTGAGGGCCGAGGAATGGTGTTGTTCTGTCAGATGGATGTGACCGGCCGGACAGAAACCGATCCGGCGGCGCAGACCCTGGTCGCCAACCTCCTGGACTATGTCGGCGTGTGGCGGCCGCAGCGCCAACCGGAAGCGTTCTATGCCGGCGCTGCGGCCGGTCGCGCGCACCTCGAAGCGGCAGGGTTCGCACTTCACACTTGCGATGAAAGTGAAACTCGCAAGGACGCGGTCCTGGTCCTGGGGCCGGATAGCCGGTCCCTCGCTCAGCACCGGGATGCTATAGATGCCTTCCTGGAGGAAGACGGGCACCTGCTGGCCCTCGACCTGACCCAAGCGGACGTCGACGCCGTACTGCCCGGTCGGGTCTCGATGACGCAGGCCGAGCACATCAGCACCTTCTTCGACCCTCCGACGATGAACTCGCCCCTGGCCGGTATTGGGCCGGCGGACGTGCACAATCGTGACCCGCGCATGCTTGCCCTCATCTCAGGCGGTGCCGATCCCGTCGGCGACGGGGTGTTAGGGGTCGCTTCGGAAGACAATATCGTTTTCTGCCAGCTCGCTCCCTGGCAATTCGAATATCGGGACAATTTCGGGCTCAAGCGAACATTCCGGCGCACCAGTTTCCTCGTCACAAGGCTCCTGGCCAATCTGGGCGTGCACGGCCGGACGCCCTTGCTGGCGCGATTCTCAGCACCGGTGAAAGAGGACCAGCCAGGCCGATGGCTGCGCGGCTTCTACCTGGACGAACCGCAGGAATGGGACGATCCCTACCGTTTCTTCCGGTGGTGACGAAGCCCGCGGGTGTCGTGCCGCTAGCCCGCCTGGAGGGCGACTTTGTTGGCGCCGTCGACGAAGATGATTTTGACGTCGGGCTCTTCGGCGAGCCAGGCGTCGATGATGGCCTGGGGATCGGGCGCCGGCTGGAGATGGGCGGCCTCGATTTGTTCGTCGGGGATCTGCGTGTGCATCCAGAGACGTCGCAGCCGCCGGATCATCAGCGCGAACTTGTAGGGCTTGTGACTGTACAGCACGTAGTCGTCCTGGATCGAACGGATGACCTCGTCGAGCGGAGCCGTCAGGCGGTTGTAGAAATTCTCCAGCGTTTGTGGCTCGCCGATACCCTGGGGACAGGCCGCCAGGAACAGGACCTCGCCGCCATCGGTCACCGCGGCCCGGTTCAGCTCCAGGGCCCGCTGGGCGATGTACAGATCGTCGTCGTTGGGCAGTCCGCCCGGCGCGACGACCAGGCGCGGCGCCGGTGTCACCGTCTGAATGTTCCGCTCGTCGGTGACCTCGAAAGAAGCGCCGCTGGCCTCGGCGATCGGTCCGAACTGCGACCAGATCAGATGGCGGGCGACGCTGATCATCGTCAGCGCGTAGACGAGCCGGCCCCTGGCGATCAGGTCCATGCCCTCGACCTGGTCTTCGGCCACCGGTTGCGTGCGCCGCTGCGGATCGGGATGCCAGGGGTGCCTGCCGTGCGTGGATTCCTCCAGCAACGCCAAGGCGTGGTTTTGCTCGACCGTGCGGAAGGCGCAAATGCCGGGCAGGAAATTCTTCACCGGATTCGAATAGCCCGAGAAGTAGTGCACCTTTACGTCGGCGATCACGAGAAACACATCGGCCTCGTCGGCCAGCGCATTGAACAGCACTTGCGTGCCGCGTGAGGTTTGGCCGACGTCGATGAAGTCATCGGCCTGGCAATCGTGGCTATGGATACGCGTCACCGTCAGGCCCGCATCCTGGCTGACCTTTTCCACCTCCCGGCGGATATCCGCGTTCTTGGGCGTATCGGCAATATGCGTCCCCGTGCAAATGATGAACTGCACCGAGGCGGCCGGCCGCAACAACGCGCATATGGGCGGCAGCACGTCGGCCCGGGGCTCATCGCGCGACCCATCGTCGATCAGGACACACACCCGCTTGCCCGCCACCTCCTCAGAAAACGTCCCGGCCTGACGCGCGAGCGTCTCCCGCAACTGCCCGGCCGCATCCTGCGTTTGGCCCCCATGCCAGGGCCGAATGATCTCCTGCACGTTCGCATCCGGCACCCGCAACGACACCACACCTGTTCCATAGTGCAAATCGACGTTCATACTGTACCTTTAAAAGAAGTCTGTGGCATATTCTCTCAGACCTCGGCTCGCACCGCAACTCATCCGTCCCAACGTCACCCGAGAAAAAGGACGTCACACTCCCTCAGTCCTCGCGCGGCGCTTCCATATTTGCTTGGCCTGCTTCGAAAATGAAACGGTCACCGGAATGAGTGGGCAGTTGCACAATGCCCCGCGCATCCGGCATCAGCGTCCGAGACGAGCGTTCGGCAGGAGCGCGAACGGCAATCGCCCGCCATGGACTGACGAGCCGCAGCGTTCCTCCCGCCGTGGATTCCACCGCGATCGAATCGATCTTGCCCGCGGTGAGGCTCGACGACACCAGAAATCCGCCCTGCGCACGAAGACGTTGAAAACGGGCGTCGCGCTGCCGGGGCCATGCCGCGAAGACCCGGATCACATCAGCGACGCTTTGCAGCAGCAGCTCAGAGAGAACCATCGTAGCCGCGAATTGTTCCGTGTAGTGGCCGAAGCTGTTGAAGCGAGCGCCGCGACGGTTCAATGTGAGGGTCCCGTTGGGTCGCAATCGGGCCTCGACTTCGGCGCGCATCCAGTCGAGCGTTCCCGGCATATCCAGCCGCGCTCGGGCAACGCCGAGCATGACCATCGAGTTATTGCCGTTCCATTGGATCGACTCCAGCGTGCGCGAGAACAACTCGCGCCGCTCGGCCGACGACTGCCAGGTGACGACATCACCGGGAAAGACCGGCGTCGTGGGCACCACAATATTATAGTTGGTCGGCGGCGCATCGGCGACGTCCACCACCACGGGCTCCTCAGCCTGCGTACAGGGATAGTCGGGCAACAGGGCCAGCACAGCTCGAAAGCGTGTCACGAGATCGCCGTCGCGTCCCAACGTCATGGCCCCCTCGATAGCCGCCTGGAGCGTATAGCGGGCCATGGCGATATCGAACGTACAATTGCGGTTACGCTCGAAGTTCGCCGTCCAGCCCCAGTGTTCGGGTGAAACGGAGGGCGCCAGCACCACTCGGCCGTCCTGCCGTTCGCATTGGTCGATGAAGTCCGCGTAGAAAGTCGCGACATCCCGAACGGCGGGATAGGCCGTCCGCTCCAGGAAGTCCCGGTCGGGCGCGTACTTGTAATGCCATCACAACGGCTGGACCGTGAACCCGGAGACGCCCAGCGTGAAGCCCCATACGTGGTGGATATACTGTCGACCCACCGGGCTCTTGACCTTCGACGGGTCGACCGGTTCGTAGGCATAGAGAACATGCGGATAGAACGCGCCGTTCATGTCGAAGATCGCCCGCGCCAGCCAACGGGCCCGCGGGAAGTAGCCTCGGATCAGCCGGTCGTACGGCTCGGCCAACTCAGGGTGGTTGGCCGCGTAGCAATGCCAAAATGTCTGTTGGATGTTGTAGTTGGTGTGGTAGTCACCGTGCCAGGCGGGACTGCCGGTCGTCAGACTGGCGAACAGCCCCGGCGCGACCACACCCGGTTTGCTGACACAGCGCAGGAAATACAACCCGCGATACCACGTCTGCTCCATCAGTTCGTCATCCACCTCCAAACCGCTCGCGGCCCAGAACCGGGTCCAAATCGTCTCATGATCACGGATCAGCGGTCCGGCGTCCGCCTGGGCCACCGCCCGAGCTTCCTTCACGGCCGCCGCCGTCACGTCATCCGCTTCGAGAGACGTCACCAGGGCCACCGCCTTGTATCGTCCGACATCCGCCAACGCGACGGCGAACTCCATACCGGGCCAGTCCAGGTCACCGGGGATGGTCTGATACAGCCAACGGACGCCGTTGGTTTCTCCGGTTTTTGCATCCGGCGTGTCGGCCGTGCGGAATTGTTCGAGACGCGCAGCGACATTCGCCTCGATGAGGAACGTGTTTCGCTGTGCCAATGCACGAATCCCCGCTCGTGGTGGACCGCCGGCCACTCCGTCGATCTGCGCCACCGCGCGGCGCAGGTCCAGACGCGCCCGCGTGGTCGGCGGCGACGACGGGTTCAGCTCCACAGGAACCGTTCCCAAAATCAGCCGTGCGCACGCGCGCGGGCACGGATAGGGATTTGCGTGGTAGCTATCCGGACCGTTCCAAGTGAAGCCTTCCGGCAAGATCAGCCCGCGATCGGACCACGTGCCGTGGCCCAGTTCCTTGAGGCGTTTCAGCGTGGGCAAGGGCGGATCGAGCGTGGTGTCGAGCCGTGCGTCCCACACGTCGTTCTTCGTCAACACCACCTCAATATTGCCCGAGTTCGTGTGAACCAACGCGTTGATATCCCCGTTGCCGACCAGCAGTGCATATTCCAGGATATCATCGAGCCGCTCGACCGAAATGGACGCATCGTCCAGAGCTTTCGCAAACGCAATCTCTTGCGCGGCCAGAACCGTCCTCGACCCGGCCACCAGGGCCAAAGCCACGACGAGAGCCAGCGTTCGTCTGCCCATCAGAATTCCTCTCATTCGCGCTGTATTTTGGGCCGTCTCCTATTGTGGCGCTTCCTTCAGGTAACGCACTTCGTAGGCGTAACCGGCCTCCTGTCCCGCCACCAAGTGTCGAATGACGGGCGTCATTTGCATGTTAATCTGAATTCGCTCCGGACTCCAGTAAAACGAGATATCCTCGAAGGATTGCGGATCGAAACGCTGCTCTACGCCGAAGGCGGCTCGGTGGTTATAATAGGCCATTGCACCGCCTTGCAGGCCTTTCTTGACTCGCGCTAGCTGGGCATCGGTCGGTTTGGCATCGACCCAGCCCTGGTTGACCTGCGTCCACGCGGGCCCTTTCACATAGAGCCCGATTTCGCGGGGATCATCCGAACCCAAGCCGGCGTCATATTCCGGATGCACCAGGAACTCGAAAGCCCGCGCCTCCCTCGCCTTCAATACCGTCTCAAACCGGACCGCGTCACCCTGGAGGCGTATCGTGCGCTCGATCCGGGCGCCGTCCGCGGCCGTAAGGGCAACCACCGCCTCGGTCGGACGTTCGGCGATCACCTCGAAGGGCAAAATGCCGTTCGCCTGGGGCCCCGCCCCCTGACGAACCCATTCCTCGAAACGGAATCGATCCAGCGCCCGGGCGGGTCGGGTCACATCACGGCCCGTGGGCTTGTAGGTCATCTCAACGACCTTGGCATTGCTGTCCGGCAAGACCAGCACGCGCCAGGTATCGTTCTCCAGGCGTACCGCCCGCATCCCGGCGTAGAGCTGCCGCATCGTGTCAAGGTACGTCCCTGCCGCGGTCCGCTCGTTTTCCATGCTGACGTCGTACTTCGCACATAGCTTGGCATACCGCTCCAACAGGTCGACACTGACCCCCTCCAGATAGGGCTTGCAGACGCCCTCTTCGTATTTCAGATCCATGGTGGCGGCACTGAGCTGAGCGCGGTACGCGCAGAGCGACGCCTTCTCGACACGGTTCCGGACCGCCTCGCTGCGCGCCAGGGCCAACGCCTCAGCCCAATAGGCTGCTATCCGCTGCGCGGTCACGGGATTGATGCAGAGCGAAGCTTCCGTGGGGAAGCAGGTGGGATGCCGACCCTGATCCTCGATGAGATCATGGTAATAGATCAGGTAGGCGATGATGGGCGGCGCCGCTTCGGCGTAATGCAGTCGGCAGAACTCCAGTGCCTCCTGCCAACTGTCCCGCCCCGGTTTCCAGAGGCAACGCGACATCACATGATTGCGCAGGTCGCTCAGTTCCGTGGAGAAGCCATTGCCCGCCGCCTGCATGAACACGCCCTTGCCGTTGTTGTTCGCATAGTATTCGACCGACCTGCCGATGCTGCGCAGATTGGGGTAGGGCAACAGGTAGCCTTTGAAATTCGTGTTGTAGTGCCAGATGAAGATGTTCTTCGCTTTCCGCTTCCAACCCGCCATGTCGTCACATAATTCCCGGTTGGCGGAACAACCCGGATCGTCGATGGCATGGAAATTACAGCACTCGATACTGCACAACTGAATCAGCACGTTGTCCCGCGCCCGGATCGTCTTGGGCGGTTTGCGGGTGTACTGATAGGCGTACGTACCGATCAGGACCTCGGGATGGGTTCGCTCGATGCGTTCCGCGACGGCATTGACAAAGGCCAACGTCGCTCCCGCATGCGATTGCTCGCGCGCGTCGATCGCCGCGCAATGCTCACAGGTACAATAGTTGACATTGTCCATATGCGCGACATTGAAGTTCTTGACGCCCGGGTTCTTCTCGATGGCGTCCAGCGTCGCCTGCACGACAATCTCCAGCACGTCGGGATTCGTCATGCACAACTGCGGGCCGCCGCCGTGCATCTCCAGCGTGCGGCGGCCATTCACCAGTGCATAATACTCCGGGTGTTCGGCGCCGTAGGTCGCCGGCGGCGCGAGGTAGGCGACGTTATGCCCGACGAGCTTGTAGCCCGTGACGCCACCCAGCTTTGCTTCGCCCCCTACCGTATTGGTGCGCAACCGTGCGGCAAAGGTGGGATTGCGGTTGGTTTCACCATAGTAGGACCAGCGAAAGGCGAAGGGAGGCACATACATGTGCCGGCGCGTATCGAGCGTGATACTCCTTCCGTTTTCGGGGTAGAAGGTGTGATCGTGCGTCAGGTAGCGAACGCCGCAGAGCTCCTCGAAGAATTCGTACACGCCGTAGAGCGTGCCCCGGGGACGTCCCCCGAAGATTTCCACCCGCCGTGGCCCGACGTCCACGTGGAACCCCTCCCCTCCCAGTCCTTCCGTGTTCGCCCGCCCGCCCTGGGCCGCCACCGCGTCCGGGCCGATCAGAATCACCGGCGTGTTTTCCGAAACCGTCTCTACGAGTGGCAGATCAATGCCCGTCAATTCCCGGAAAAGACTCTGGAACTCACGGGCCGCATAGGACTCCGACGCGACCGCGCCGGAACCGCAAACGATGCTCCAGCCCTCCATCTCGCCCAGCGTCAGCGAGGCCTGGGCCGCACATTCGGTGGATAGGGCCAAACATACCAGAGCTGCCAACGACATTCTCCTCATGACGCGTTCTCCTCTGATTGTGTGATTTCCGGCAGATCGTCCCGCAACGCCCACGCCCTCGTGTCCCGGTCTGCGCCACCGACATGTCTCATTCGGATACCGAAACTGTAACCTATCATGTCGCTGGAACCCGCCAACGCCAGAAAAAAACGACGCTCGTCCCCCCAAATCGTGTGTGCAGGTTTTCGGACAGCGGAATTCTGCCTGGCGAGCGTTCTTGAGAGCCCGCTCCTGTTGTCACTGCCGCGCAGGCTCCGAATCCAGACTGCCTCGATAGAGTCTGGACCTCTGCCTGCGCAGAGGTGACAGGGTCGGCTTTCCAGGGCTTAATCCAAGGTCGCCAGGATGTTCTCACAGACACCCCAAATGCTCCTGGGCACGCGTCCTCCGGGCCCGACGGCCCGGGGGTGTGGAGCCCGGCAGAATTTTTTCTTTTTTACTTTGTAACACAAAGTGCTTTGTGCTAAAGTCGGTGTGGAAAGGAGAAGGACCATGATTGCCGCCCATATTCATGACGCGTTGGCCCAGGTGCGGGAGTTGAAGCTGCGGGTGCTGAACGCACAGCGGTTCACGGGCTATTCCGGCCGGGGCCGGGCCGTCGGGGGCAGCGCCGCCCTATTGGCCCCGCTGGTCCTAGGCGCCGCCTGGTATCCCCAGACGCCGGTCGCCCATCTCGCCGGCTGGGCTGGGGTGTGCCTCTGGGCCCTGCTGGCCAACTACTCGCCGCTGCTGCACTGGTTCCTCTTCCACCCCGAGGTTAAACGCGATCCCTGGAAGCTCATGCCCACCGTCCACGTCCTGCCCTCGCTGGCCATCGGTGGCGTTCTCAGCGCAGCGCTGGTGCTGAAGGGACAGTATGACCTGCTGTTCGGGGTTTGGATGTGCCTCTTCGGCCTGACCAACCTGTCGGCCGGCCAGACCCTGCCCAAGGCGATGCGTCCCCTGGGCTTCTTCTACATGGCCTGCGGCACCGTCTGCCTGCTGGCCCCGTCGGTCTGCTTCACCAACCCCTGGCCCATGGCCCTGGTCTTCGGCGTGGGCGAATGGATCGGCGGATTCATCTTCTACCGCAATCGCGTGCCGGCCGCCACCATCGCCGGCTTTCTGTACTTGGGAGGTCAGAGCCGTGCAGGTTCCTAACGACAATCCCTACGCTCACCTGGAGCGCATCTTCCACGAGCCCGGACGGCTGACCATTATGACCAATCTGCTGGGCGCTCCCGACGGTCTGACCTTCACCGAGCTGAAGACCGCCTGCAACCTCACCGACGGCAACCTCAGCCGGCACTTGAAGGTCCTCGAAGAGGCAAATGCCGTGACCGCCAAAAAGCGGTTCGTCAAGAACCGTCCGCAGACCACCATCTTCCTCAGCAAAGGCGGTCGCGCCGATTTCATGGCGTATCTCCAGGCCCTCGAAACCGTCCTGCTCGACGCCGCGGCCAAGGCCGCACCCGCCAGGCAGAAGAAAACCACTCGCGTCTCACTCTTTAGCCGCCTGGCCAAGGCTTAGGACCGATCATGACCCAGAAACGGAAGCGATTCGTTCGACCCATCCACTTTGCACTGCAAAGTACTTGCTTCTACACACTTACATAAGGAGCGTGACCATGGAGACCGCCAGTACGATCGCCCCCACCCCGGCCGAGCCGCTGCCGGTGGAAAGACCGCCGCAAGACGTTGTCCATTGGATCCTGGGCGTCTCGCTCGGGCTGGGCATCGCTGCCAATGGCCTGCTGCGCTCGACGCCCTTCGGGATCAACGTTACGCTCTTTGCCGGCCTGCTGTGTGTGGCGCTGGCCTGGGGCTGGCGGCGTCACCAGGAGCGCACCCCCTGCTGGCACGTTCTCGCGGCGGTGCTTTTGCTGGCTCTGTGCATCGCCTGGCGCGACGCCCCGGTCCTGCACGCCCTCAACATCCTCGCCGTTCTGATGCTGCTGATGCTGTTGGCCGCCCGCCCCACGCGGTACGGCCTCCACACGACCACGTGGGCGGCCCTGTGCTGGAACATGTTCTGCGGGGCCACGCAAGCCAGCTACAGTCCGATCTCACTGTTCGGCCGGGAAACCGACTGGCAGCAGGCCTCACGGAAGATCCAAACAGACAACACCCGGCGCATCCTGCACGGGCTACTGCTCGCCTTGCCCCTGCTGGTGGTCTTCACCTTGCTGTTCATGGCGGCCGACGCGGTCTTCACGCACATGGTGGAGACGACGGGCGAGCGGGTCGCCGACCTGCTGATCGACAATCAATACCTGGCCAAACACATCGTTTGGAGCCTGGTCTTCTTCGTCCTGGCCACATTGCTCGTGCGGCCTATGACCCTGGGCAAGCAATGGGAGCCGGTCGATGTCACCCCGTCGTCGTCCTGCATACCGGGCCGCGTCGAATTGGCCATCGTCATGGGCTCCGTCCTGGTGCTGTTCCTGGCCTTCATCGTGATCCAGTTTCGCTACCTGTTCGGTGGCGACGAACTCGTGCAGACCATACCGGGCTTGACCTACGCGACCTACGCCCGCAAAGGCTTCTTCGCGCTACTGGTTGTGGTGTTCCTCGTGCACTTCATCCTGCTCCTGGGCGCCTGGCTGGTCCAAGGGGCCGACCCGCGCACCGCGCAGCTCTGCCGCGGGCTGGGCCTGGCGCTGATCGCGCTGACGGCCTTCATCTTCGCCTCCGCTTTCTTTCGCATGTACCTCTATGTGGACGCCTACGGCCTGACCCAACTGCGCTTCTACGCCGTCGCCATTCTGCTCTGGCTGGCCGTGGTGTTCCTCATGCTTCTCGTGCGACTGCTGCATCCGAACGGACCCTTCTACACCAGCGTCTACCTCCATTCGCTGCTGGCCATGCTGCTGCTGTTGAACGTCGCCAACCCCGACAGCCTGATCGCCCGGGTCAATCTGCAACGCTTCACCCAGGGCCAAAAGCTCGACACGGAATACCTCCAGAAGCTGAGCACCGATGCGATTCCCGTCATCCTCGACTATGAAGCACATCTGTCCACCGAGGACCAGGACACCCTGCTGTACGACATCCTTGTCAGTCGCACGGCCGACGCCGCCGGCTGGCGCAGTTGGAACCTCAGCCGCGCCCGCGCCAAACGACGACTGGCCGATATCGTCATCTACCGGCCATGACTCGAAAACTGAAGAAGGGCCTGTTGGAAACCACAGCCGTCGCCCGCACCATAGCGCCGGCCAATTCGACCTGCGTGCCGCAGCGCGCAGCCAGGCGGTGGGGCCGGAGGGAGCCCCGCCGCTTCTTCTATCAGCGCACCACCCAGCCATCGCAGACCAGCCCCACGGCAGAAACAGCATGGGCCCAAACCCATCCTAACTCCTGCCCCCATGACCCGTCCTTCACATACAATACCGTGTTCCCCTTTTGTCCCAATTCTATCCGTTCTTTGCCTTGACAAACAGACGGACTATGCATTACATGAAAGCAGCGAAGCTTGTGCCTGCGGGGTCGGGCATGTGTGGTTCGGGTTCGTCCGGCGGGTGCATTTCTGCGAATTCTTCCATCGAGGAGGAATCGGTACATATCGGGCGAGGTGTGGCGTTCCCAGCCGTGACGGCCTGCCTTGCCATGTCGATGTCGATATACGGATTTCAACTGATGGCCCACGTTGTGTCTTGGAAGGAAGGAGGTATTTCAACTCTACACAGTCACTCTGAGCAAAGAAGGTGGAACAGACGTGAGGTGTGTCACTGGCGGCCGTCGCACGGCGCCAGGGCACAAGGTTCAGTTAAGAAACTCTTTGGGTAGGAGGACCGTCATGTACAAGAGATCGATCTACTTAGCTTGCCTTTTGGTGTTCAGCCTGGTCTTGACCGGTAGTGCCCAGACAGACCCCAATCTGTTGGGCTGGTGGCCGTTGAATGAAGGTGCGGGAGACGTCGTCGCCGATCTGTCAGGCAATGGCAACGACGGCGCGGTCAACAACCCGGCCAACGGTCTGGGCGCCGACGGCTCGGTCTGGGCCGAGGACGCAGACCTGGGCACCGTCATCAGTTTTGACGGCACGGCCGGCGGCGCTTATGTCCGCGCCGGCAACATTCCGCAGATGACACTGGAGAACAACTTCACCTGGGCCTTCTGGGCCAAGCAGGCGCCGGGCAACGGGGACAACGACATTATTCTCGGCAATCGCATGGACGAGAATGCGGTCGATTTCGTGCCGCGGCAGTTCATCAAGTTCACGCCGACCAAGTTCGAGTGGCACATGAACGGCAACGGCGACGACAACATGGAATACGAGGACATTCCCGATGACGTGTGGCTCCACCATGTCGTCGTCAAGACCGGCGCTCAGTTGACCTACTACCGCAATGGTGTGGCGGCCGGCGCGGGGACGATCACGCAGGCACTGGACTTCCCTCAGCCGCTCTATTTCGGCGGTGACAACGAGGGTTCTGAGGGCGAGAACTGGGCGGGATCCATGAGCGACGTGCGCATCTACGACAGGGCCATAGCCGAACTCGACGTGCTGAAAGCGATGGTGGGCGTCGAGCAGATCGATATGGCCGTCGCTGCGTCGGTGACGCCGCCCGTCATCGACGGTGAAGTCGACGACGTCTGGGGTACTGCGTCGACGCAGTATTTCGTTCCCCTGGATGATCCGGCCGACGGCTCGGGCACCTGGAAGGTGTTGTATGATCTGGAGAACCTCTATGTTCTCATAGATGTCACCGACGACAGTCTGCAAAACGATTCGGACGCGGCCTGGCAGGACGACAGTGTCGAAGTCTACTTCGATGGCGGCAACACCAAGTTGACCACGGCCTTGTCCGGAGATGACCATCAGTATACGTTTGGGTGGACCGCGGACGACATCCAGGGCACCAACATTGATGGAGCGACCGACGGTATTGAACAAGCCCAGGTCACCACGGACACCGGCTGGCGGATCGAGATCAAGATGCCCTGGTTGTCAATCCAGGGCGTAGCGCCGCTGGCGCTTGATCTGATCGGCATTGACTGCTACTACAATGATGACGACGACGGTGGTGACTCGCGTGAAGGCAAGATGCTCTCCTTTTCGGCCGTAGAGGGCTGGAATGACGCCTCGCAGTGGGCTACGGCTGTTCTGGCGCCTGCCGTGACGCCGGCGGACCCGGGCGCCGATGGCCTGGTGGCCTACTATCCGCTGGACGGCGATGCCACCGACGCCTCGGGTAACGGCCTGGACGGTGCGGTGATGGGCGATCCGGCGTGGATCGACGGGGCCCTCAACGGCGCCATCGAATGCGACGGGGACGGCGACTATGTCGAGGTGGCCTCCGCCGATGCCCTGGACATCACCGGTGCAATCTCACTGTCGCTGTGGATCCGGCCGGATGCCGCAGATCCGGAGGGACAGGGTCTCGAGACGGCGCCGATGTGCAAGGCGTTCAGTGGCGCCAGTCCCAGTTGGAGTTGGCAGGTCCGCTACGGCTGGAACAGCCCCCAGCCCTACATGACGTTCACCTTCAACACCTCGCCGCGTGCCTGGGCCTACGTCGGCCGCAACCTCGCGCAAGGTGAGTGGAGCCACATCGCCTGCTCGGCCAACGGCGCAACGCTGACGGCCTACCTTAACGGCTTGGCGACCGAATCGACGCCCATGGGCGCTATCACCAGCAGCCCGACGCCCGTGCTGATCGGCTCCGACGGCTGGGGCAGTGACTGGATCGGCGCCATCGACGAGGTCGCCATCTACAACCGCGCCCTCTCCGGCGCCGAGATGCTCTACCTCGCCGGCTACCGCGCCGAAGTTGAAGCCGAGGCCGAAGCGGAAGCAGAACCCGAAACCGAGTAGAACTCGACCAAACGTCCTCACCAACCTCCGGCTCCAACCGGAATCAATGAGGACCAGTTAACAAAGCAACGGGGACAGTCGCCTGTTGGGGGCGACTGTCCCCGTTTCCGTTCATGCAAGGTTCGTCGACAGCCGTGTCACTGATTGTGTATCCAGGACTTCCTGGCGAAGTAGAATCGAGCCCAGGCCAGTCCAACAGCAAGCGCGACGAATATGACGTCATAGATCGTTCCCAGAAGCAGAAACCCGGCTGCCAGTGCCCCTAGGAGCACCATCTCGCCGAAATACACCGCAAAGAACGTGAGCCAAGCGAACGCCCGTTTCCTTTGTGTGACATACGCTGTTATCTTCTCGCTGGAGAGCTGACCCTGTATGAAGCTATTCGTCATCCACACGAAACAGGAGAGTACGCCGATACCATACAAGCCATACCAGTTCTTCGGTACGCCAAAAGGAGAATCCTCACCGAGTGGCAAGAACGGCAGCAACAAGAGAAGCAGGATCAAGGGCATCCAGAATATCAGGCTGCGAAACTGAATAATCAGAAACAAGTATCTTCTTTGGATGGGCAGTGAGAGCAAGTAATTCCTAGACATGAGATGCTGCGAGCGAAACCGAACGCCTGTGAGGGTTACGAGAGGAATAAGGCCAAAGAAGAAACAGGCGTACCCCAACAGAAATAACGGGATAAAGGATGAAGACAAGAGGCTTGTGACAAGTGCACATCCCGTCAGTATGGCAAGAATGATCCACAACAATTGAAATGTCCTGAAATCGCGGAGAAGAAAGTGCTTAATCATACCTCCTCCAATATGTCAGCCACCAACTGAGGAAATCCACTCTCCGCGCGACCCTGCATAAAACCTTCAAGCGTGGTGAATTCGTGCAATTCTCCCTGTCGCAGCAACAGCATGTGGGAGATATGGTTTACTAGATCCTCCAGAATATTGGTCGCAAAGACGATAGTCGCCTGGGAAATCCGACTCTGTTCATGGAGCAGTCTCATGAATTTCCTGCGACCAACGATGTCCAGAACTGCTGATATCTCATCGACCACCACGATTTCTGGAAATGACGCGAGTGCCGCAACAATCTGGGCTCGTCGAATTTCTCCGGCCGAGAGATTTCCTACTCGCTCTTGGGGAGTGATTCGGAATTCGTTCAACAGGTCCCGTTCCCGCTCATGCGAATACTGAGGGTAGAAGAACTGATGGAACTCCAGGAATTCCTGGACGGACCAATCGCCCGGGATATCCACCTTTTCGGAGAGGTAGGCGATTCTCTTCCGCGCTTCCCAATGGTCTTCGTGCGGCTGCTGGTCCAACACCGTAATCATGCCGTCAGAAGGCACACGAAACCCCATGAGCAGATCCAATAGAGTCGTCTTGCCCGCTCCGTTTTCTCCCAAGACGCCGACAAACGCCCCCGGTGGAATGGCAGCCGCGATGTCACGCAAGATGACACGTCCATTGATGGCATAGCCCAACTGCTGAATTGAGATAATCTCGTGTCCCATAGCGTCTACAGCTGTATCCTCCCGTCACAGATGGTCTGTCCTGTCTCTATAACTAGACGCCCGGCTCGCACAAACCTTCATTTGTGGCCGCTTCGTCCGCCGTGTCTCACTGGAACAGCATTGTCACCGAGTGCGGGAAAGCGGGCAAGGGAATTTCTCATAGACCGCCTTGTCACCGTCACCACCAGGGCAGGCGGAGAGACGTTACCCCGTCCCTACAGACGATTGCCCCCGGCTCACCAGTCGCCACCGTGCCCCGTCGCTGCGAGAAGTTGCCCAGCAAACCAGGGACGGACCTACTGAGTGAACCAGGTAGGAGCCTGCGGAGCAAACCACGGAACGTCCACCAAGGAACGACCTCCGCTCTCGGCCCCTTGCGAGAAACCGCCTGGCTCTCCTGCGATGTCGCGACATATCTTTGGGGGTACGTATTTATGCGTAAAACAGCCCCGGGAGGTGCCGTGTTTCCCTGAAATACCTGAAGGGTCTCCGGGACGGCAGCACCGATCAGCCTCCCAATAAAAATCGAAAGAACCATGGTTGCCGTTCCCATTTCTGCTTGAGGAATAGCAATCCATAGGCGACGGCGATAAAGAAAACGGCAAAGAACATCCAGAGCAGCGCAAAATGGACGCCATCCAGGCCTTCAAAGAGGGTCGAAAGAACATAGTTGATCACAAACCACTGCAGGATGTAGAGGAACAGCGCTGAGCGACCAACGGTCGCCACAGGTGCGAATACCCGTGCCGCGGCGACCTTGTCGAATATGCCGAAAAGGGCCAGGATAATGCCCCCGGTGTAGATGCAGAACCCTACCGTGGGCGGGTAGAAGACCTCACCGAACCCGTCGCGTATGAGAAGCTCAACCGGAAAAGCAATCTTGAGAAGAATGCCGGCCGCCAGACACGCCAACGCGGCAACAGCGATCCTCTGGTGGTAGAACGATCTGCTGTGCTCGCCATTCCAGCGATAGTTTGCCAACATGACTCCGAATAAGGAGAAGGCCAGCCAGGGGAAGATAGGGAACCAGCCATCGATGAAAAGGTGGTTGAGCACACTCGTCTGATTCTCGACCACGCGATAGTAGCTGCCGTCCAAGTTGAACTCCGAAGGATAGGTGGTGTAGCCAAACAGGTGTTGAAGCACTGGCGTCAACAGTAAGACAGCGACGATCAAGATCCACTGGAGTGCCTTCTTGTCTATGCGGCCAAACAGAAATGCAAGCGGCGCAGAAATTCCAATGACGTAGAGTACATCGAAGGAGGTGCAAGGGTACATCTGCCACGCCGCCACATCCAGGAACATGCCCACGCCAATCAGCGTCAATCCTCGCTTCAGGAAATACGTGAAGGGATAATCCTTTCGCATCTGGGAGAAGCGAACCATCATGCCGGAGAGCGTGATGAACAGTGGCGCTGCGACAGAAGTCAGACAACGGAACCAAAAAGGGTGCGGTTCGGCATAGCTGCCGGCGGATGAATTGGCGGCGATCATGATCAATATCGCCAGCCCTCTCAAGCAGTCGATGGTCTTGTCTCGTTCTCGATTCATCGTGGGTCTCCTGGGAAGGAATCAAGAAAGCATCTAAGCACAGAACGCAGTCGCCTGGCAAATATGGGTTTGCCCCACCTTCTTCGTATCAGGCACTCGCGGAATCCGTTGTGTTCTCGCGCCATGGATGGTTTCTCCCCTCTTTGGCACAGAGATTCGGCCCGGCATCAAATCCGTTCGTCGCTGTAGCACCCACGTCGTCTCTCTAGCGGGGCATTGTCACCCCTTCCGGGCCAGCGAACAAGGAAATTCCCTGCAAAGCGTCTTGCGGCCGCCTGGCCCAGGGCGGGCGAGGAGATGTTGCCCCAGCCCTGCAGACCATTGCCCCAGCTCACCAGCCGCCACCCTGCTTCATCCTTCCGGGAAGCTGCCCGGTAAACCGTGGACGGACCTGCTGAGTGAACTACGGAACGTCGACCAAGGGACGCCCTCTGTCTTCCACCCCCCTCCCCCTTCGGAGAAACCGCGTGGCTCACCGGTGATGTCGCGACATATCTTTGGGGGTACGTAGTTGTGCGTAGGTGGCGATCCCGGACCCTGCGATCGCGGCCAAACGTGCTACAAGATTGGGGCTGAGGACCGAGGCAGTGGTCGCCCCCCACGGGGAAATGGGCCGTTTTTTGTTGACGCCGAATATGCATGCTTGTATGATGAACGGCGAACATGGATACGAGACGGGACATCTTGACACGTCGCTTGAGTCGGGAGGTGGCCAGGCGGGTTTGGGGGGCGCGGCACTGTCATCATGTATGCAAAGCGAACCCAATTTTCCGGGGCCCCGAAATGACACTAACTGCTTCATCCGAAGCCACTTACAGAGAACTGACCGGTTGCCGGCCACAAATAAGCGAAGCCACTTTTCAGCCCGGAGGACGGAGGACGCAAGGCGGAGAGCGGATGACAGAGGACGGTGGGCAGACGACGGATGACAGAGGACGGAGGACGGAAGACGGAAGACGGAGGACAGAAGATGCTCCGAAGGACGCTTCACGAGATACGCTTCACGAGCCACGGGTCACGAGCAACGAAGGGCGCCGAACAAAGCCAATCACCATCATCCGGCTTCTCACGAGGGGGTGGCAGCCTCAAGCGACAGCTTGGGGATGGCGGCTTTGCCTACCCTACCCCAACTCAAGAGGGTCTGGAGTTCACAACCATCCCCAAGCTCTGCGAGCTTGAGGCTGCCACCCAGGGTCTTGACTGGGTCCGGGCGGACCATTGGCGCGATGCGGAGGTTCGGGTATAAATGCGGGTTGGCTGGACCATCGTGCAAGCAGATTCGTCACTCGCAAGGTCCACACGGCGAGCGGCGGGACACGGAACACGAAACACGAAAGGAGTGACCATGAGCAGGATGTTGCGGTTGGGGATTGTTGTGGGGTTGTTGGCGGTGCTGGCCGGCTGTGCGACGCAGGACGCGGCCCAGAGCGAAGCCGGTGAGAAGAAGCCGCTGACCCAATACGTCGATGCGCCGGACGGGCGTTGGCTGGTCCACGATCTGGACCGCCCCGCTCCGCCCGTGGTGACGCCCGGTGAAGGTTGCGGCGACGCCCCGGCCGACGCGGTCGTCCTGTTCAACGGCACCCAGGGCTCGATGGCCAACTGGAGCGACAACAAGGGCAACCCGTCCAAGTGGATCTGCCGCGATGGCTTCATGGAATCGGTCAAAGGCGCCGGGTATATTCAGACGACGCAGGAGTTCGGGTCGTGCCAGTTGCACGTCGAGTTCGCCACGCCCGCGACGGTCAAGGGCGACGGCCAGGGCCGCGGCAACAGTGGCGTTTTCCTCCAGGGCCAGTACGAGGTGCAGGTGCTCGATTCGTACAACAACAAGACCTACCCCGACGGCCAGTGCTCGGCGCTGTACGGCCGGGCCGTGCCGCTGGTCAATGCCTGCCGTAAACCGGGCGAGTGGCAGAGCTACGATATCATCTACCACCGGCCCATGTTCGACAAGGACGGCAATGTCACGAAGAAGGCGACATTCACCGTGATCCAGAATGGGATCCTCGTGCAGGACCACGTCGAGCTGACCGGCGGCACCGGCTGGATCAACTCGCATGCCGTCACCGACTATGCCCCGCACGGCGACGCCGGGCCCATCATGCTCCAGGACCACGGCAATCCGGTCCGCTATCGCAACATCTGGGTCCGCGAACTGAAGGATTGATGGCAGTTCTTTAGCAAGTTTATAGTGTACCTATGGGCCGGGGCGATCCTCGACGGGTCGCCCCGCCTTTGCCAGCGCGTCACGACCTCGCTGCGAGTCCTCCTCGTAGCCAAACCAGGCATCCACTACCTTGCCATCACGGCCGATGACATAACTCAACGGCACGTCGAGCGGCTTGTTGCCATAGTCCCCCCAGACGACCCTCTTGGCGATATGGGAGGTGTCGAGCATGGTTGGAAAAGTCAGGCCGTTGGTCTTGAGGAAGGCCCGCACGATGCGCCGATCGTCGGTGAAGTTCAGGCCGAGAATGGCCAGGCCTTTGTCGCCGTACTGCTCATGCAGCGTTTGGAGAAAGCGCATCTGCTCGTAACACTGAGGCGACCCGACCTGCCAGAGGTAGAGCCAGACGACCTGGCCACGGTAGTCCGACAGGCTGATGGCGCCCTTGCGGACCGCCGGCAGGGTGAAGTCCGGGGCCTCGGAACCGGTGGCCAGCAGAAACCGTTCGGGTGATGGCGGCACCCACCGTTGCCAGCCCTCCGGCGGGGACCATACAAACGTCTTGGCCGGGATGTCCTCGTCGACGACCGGCTTCTGCCATTGCTCGATCGCCACCGAGATTTCGGCGCGGCGAACCACTTCCTTGATCCGCCGCGGGAGATGGTCCTCGCGCGCGATCCAGAAGAACCGCGTCCGCTGGGCCTGCATGTAGCTGACCTCGATCACGTCGCACACCACGTCGTCGACGTCGTTACGTCCCCGGGACCGGACTCCGTCGATATAGGGTTCGAGCGGGTCCGTATGGTCATGGAAGATATCGGGATCGAGAATCAGTTTGTAGTACGGCCGGCCGAACAGCGTGATGTCACGGGCGATGCCCGGTGGTCCTGCGGACATCGCCCTTCGCACGTAGGCGTCCGATCTGGCTTCCGCAGCGCTCTGGTCGTCGTCGATCGTCAGGTAAGGCCGCTCCCCCGACCAGAAGGTCCAGACGTCGTTGCCGTCGCCGACGACCGTCGCGCTCTTCGAACTCATCCCGTTGACCACGTCGATGCGAAAGCGGTCGGGCTTGGCCTGGTGGACGGTATAGAAGCTGACCCGCGCGTCCGGACCGGGGCAGAAGCCGTCGTAGGACAAACGCTCGGCCTGCTGGATCGCGGCCATCATCCCGTCGTACAGGGCGTGGGCGGCCGGCTCATCCTGGACGATCAGCGCGGGCCGCCAGCGTCTGGGCGAGAGGCTGACCACGTAGAGGGCCCAGCCCTCCAGGAGCAAGGCGGCCACCACGATCATCGTCCACGCGTTACGCTGGTTTCTCATCGGTCTCCCCGTGATTCCATGGCGCCGGGCCGGTCAGTCCCGCACCCGCGAGAATTCTCGTCGGCTCAGGATCACGATGCCGAGCACGCTGTAGGCCGCGGCGAGCATCAGGCTGTGCACGACGCAAGCGATGTCCTTGGCGATGCTGAACTTGCCGACGGTCAGCGCGAACGGGCCGTACTCGCCGGCGGCGAACTTGTGCAACAGCGTAAAGGGCGGCCAGCCATACCGAACGAAGCTCATGAAGGCGCCGGTCATCGCGTTGTCGCCGAGCATACGCATCAACATCCCCATGACGAAATAGCCCGCGGCCACCAGGACCAGCAGGAGCAACGAGTTGAAGGCACGGCCGACGAAAACGGACAGCGTCGTCGACAGCGCCGCACACGTGTTGAACAAGAGCCAGGAGGCCAGCAGCCACAGCCCCAGATCGGTGGTGTTGCCCTTGTCCATCACGGCGTGCAGGCCGAGAACGAGAGCCCCGGCCAGCAGGAGATGGACCACCGCCTGGAACGACAACCCCAGCAGGCGGAAGAGGTAGAGTTCGCCGGACCAGAACGGCTTGGTGACCAGAACGCAGATCCGTCCGGAGCCGATATCGTCGCCGAAGATGCCGGCGCTGAGGGCCAGGGGCAGGAGGAAGCCGCCCCAGACGAAGACGAACTTGCCGAAATCCGGCCCTTCAGGCAAAAAGAGCCACCAGTACAAACCGTACAGGGCGAACCAACTGACGTGCACGATCCAGATATAGCTCCGGCGGTAGAACGTCTCTTTCATCAGTTCGTAGGCTCGCATGAACTACGTCCTTTCATTGCACAAACGGAGAAAGAGATCTTCGATGTTCTCGCGCTGGAGCAGCACGCTCATGATGCGGGCTCCGCCCTGGGCGAGGTCACGCACGAGGTCGGGGACTTCTTCGGGATCGGCCACGGCGATCATCAGCTCCTTGTCGGTGGCGCTGAGCACTTTCGATGCGGGCAGCAGGCGTTCGGCCAGCGCGACACCGTCGGCAACCAGTTCGATACGCAGTTGCCCGGCCTGGCTGGCCGCGACCTGCTCGGCAATGCTGACGATCCGGCCGCGATGCATGAAGAGATAGTCGGAGGTGAGTTTCTCCAACTCGCCCAAGCGATGGGAGCTGATCACCACGGCCGCACCGGCATCACGCAGCCGTTTAAGCAGATCGCGGAGCTGCACGATGCCGACCGGGTCGAGGCCGTTGCTCGGTTCATCGAGTAGCAACAGTTGCGGCTCGCCCATCATCGCGATGGCCAACGCCAAACGCTGCTTCATCCCCTGCGAGAAATCCGACGCCGTCCGATCGATGAACTCCTGCATCTGGAGCTGCTGCACCGCCCGATCGATCTGGGTGGCGATTGCCGGCGCCGGCAGGCCCAGCAACGCTCCGTGGTAGCGCAACACCGCGCGGGCGGTGTAAACGCCGGGGAAGACCGGGTGTTCCGGCATGAAGCCCAGGTGGCGCCGGGCCGCGACCGAACGCGCCCGATAGCCGCAGACCGTGACATGGCCCTCGGTGGGAACGATCAGCCCGGCGATCAGATTCAGCAAGGTCGATTTGCCGGCGCCGTTGGGACCGATCAGCCCGACGATTTGGCCGGCGCGCACCGACAACGAGACATCCTGCAAAGCGCACACCGCCTTGTCGCGACCGGCCAGCAGCCGGCGAAAGACCTTGGTCAATCCCTGGCTCTCCACGACGGCCCCCTGCGCCGTCTCGCGTCCGGCTATCTCTACTTCGGCTTGAACGAGCACCGTCTTTCTCCCGCGTAGGATGAGCTCAGAGCCCATCAATCCATATTCGCTCACGGCAGCATGGGCTCTGAGCCCATCCTACGACTACGACTCCTCGTCTTCCGCGTCCGCCTGCGTTTGACCGAAGCGCCAGCCTCGATCGTACTGGGGCTCCTTCTTCTTCGCCCGTGGATCGGAACTGCGCCGGGGCCGTTCAAGCAAACCATCGTTGTCCTTCAGATCCCCGCCCACACTGTAGACGAGAAAGCCGTCGCCCTCGACGCGATAGCGCAGCGGCTTCCCGTCATAGGGGTCGACGAGCCCCTCCAGCTTCACGGCCTCCAACGTCGGTGGAAAGTCGCCATGAACCTGCTTGTACCGCAGCAGCGCCAGACCGGCCCGGGTCGCCCGCACGTCGGCCGCCATCCGGCAATGCCACTGCTTGATCGCGGTGTTCATGATGCCCAGTTGGTAGGTCAACGGATACCGGAACGCGAGATCGCGGATCTCCTGGTACACCGCCGACTCACCGGGCTCATAGGGTCCTTCGAGCAAATGAGCGGTCTTGTGCATCAGTTGCAGGTAGTCGGCATGGCCCGCGATGAAATTGGGCCGGTACATCATGTGGCGAAAGGCCAGCCGGTGGAAGACGCCCGGGTTGGAACCGCCACCCGACCAGGAGTCTCGGCGCCACACCTCCTCCAGCTCGTCTTGTGGCAAACTGAAGACGCGCTCGCCCACCGCCAGGCGCCGTGCATCCACGCAGCGAACGAACGGTTCCACCACGTCCAGGTCGCGCAGCAGAGTCGCCAGGCGCTGATACTCGGCCTCGTCAGGCGGCGCGATTTCACAGAGCGTCTTCACCACGCGGCAGGCGTGACCGATCAGAGACATTTCCATCATCGCCCCGGGCATGACAGGATCATTGAGCAACTGTCTCGCGAACCGCAATTCGTCAACCACCCTCTTCCAGGCCTCTCGTGGTTGCTCCTGCTCGGCTGCCAGATAGGCGCGAACGCCCAGGACAATGCCCAGGCTGCGCACCTCCTGCGCCTTCGGCGGGTTCTCGTCCAACATGATCTGCTCGGGTTGCTGGAAACGACAGCCCGGGCGCTGATTGGCTTCGGCGACGAGCGAGGCCGCCTCGGTGACGACGTCGTGCTGTACCCATCGCTCGAACTCAGCCCGTTCCTGCGGTTCGAGGGACCCGTTGAGAAACTTGCCGGCGTGCTTGGCCAGGTATTCGAGCAGGTCCTTGTTATCGACGAGTTCGGCCTTCATCAGCGCCACGGCGCGTTCGTAGAGCACGGCGGCGTTCTGGGCATCGGGCACCTCCGGCGGCAAGACGGCGCCAACGTCCATGGGCCGCCCGTCCTGCTCCAGGGCCGCATACGCGGCGCGCAGACGAGCCTTGGCGCGGGCCAGCGAAACGCCGTAGCACGCACCCAGCAGCACCACGACGATCGCAATGCCGATCAGTATCTTCCTGGACCTTCCGCTCATAGCTACTCCTCAAAACAGCACGTCCCCGCGTCTTAGCCACCCCTCTATCCAAGACGCGCGCCGAGCATGGGAGGTTATCCGGAAATCGCGGACTTTTCCTGGGTGTCACCCCCGGCCGCCGGGTCCGTCGCGCGGGGAAAGCGCCAGATGAGATCGTAGTCGGGCGTTTTGTAGCGCGGGTCCGAGGTCGTGCGGCGCTGCCGGGGCGTGCCGCCGTTGTCTTGCTGGTCTTCACCGACGCTGTAGACGACGAACCCGGCCTCCTCGGCGCGATAGTGCAGCGGCGCCTCGGCAAAGGGATCGACCAGATCCTCCAGGTTCAGGGCATCCAGCACATCCGGGAACGTGCCGTGCGTTTGCCGGTAGCGCAGCAAGGCCAGACCAGCCCGCGTCAGTTGCACCTGTGCCACCATATCACAGTGGAACTCCTTCTCGAACTGGAGCATGGGCGCCAGTCGGTTCGTCAGGAGAGAATGGCCTGCCAGGCTGCTAAATGTCTGGTCCGTCTGTGAGCCTCGCGGGAAGTAAGGCCCTTCCAGCATCTGTGCGCCGCGGCGCATCATCTCCAGATACGCCGCATGGGCGGCGATGAACCGCGGCCTGAAGGTAGCAAGGCGAAACCCAAACCGGGAAAAGGCCTCGGGAACCCCCTCGGGTGACGGAAACAGGCCATCCTGTTGCAGCGCCTCATACAGCCGATCGGAGGGCAGACTGAACAACCACTGCCCTCTCAACAAGCGTTCGGCATCGGCGGCCGAGACGAGGGACGCAACGTCGCTCTGATCCTTGAGCAGGGCCTCAAGCCTCTGATAGTTTTCTTCGTCGGGCGGCGCGACCTCGCACAGTCTGCGCATGAGGCGACACAGATCACGGACGATACTGAAACGAGGGAAGTGACCGGACAGAACGGGCTGACCGCTCAGCGCCTCGGCGCATTTGAACTGCCTCTGGACTCTGCCCCAGGCCTGGGACGCTCGGCCGGCCTCAACCTCCCGCCAGGTGCGGGCCTCATAGAGGCGTGCGAGATCGCGCAGGTCGCTGGGCCGAAACTCGTCCTGCCGGCGCCGCATGAGCGGGTGCGTCGCCTGCGCCGCGCGCACGTCGGCATACAGACCATTGTCGTAATCGTGGTCGAATCGACACGCCGGGCGCTGCAACGCCTCTTCGAGCGTCGCCAGAGCCGAGACGACGACCTCTTGTGCCATGACTTGGTCGAACTCAACCCGTTCCTCCGGCTCGAGGGTGCCACCTACATAGGAAGAAGCCAGGCCCGCCAAGTGTTCCAGCAGGTGCTTGTTCTTCGGCGCCGGCTGTTCCTTCAACAGGCGGGCCGCTTTCTGATACAGCGGCGCGGCGTTCTCAGTGTCCGGGATTGCCGCCGGGATGACATCGGCCGCCCGCATCGGCCGGCCGTCCTGTTTCAGGGCCGCATAGGCCGCCCGCAATCGCGCCTTTGACCGCGCCAAGGCGAGCGCATAGGCCAGCCCCAACCCCACGATGACAACGACGATACCGATCAATATCTGCTTAGACCTTCCGCGCATATCCGTTCCCCGATCCACTATGGGTCCGCACTCTTACGCAAGACGGATGAGCAGCGCGGATGTTACAGGGATGAGGAAACTTTTTCTCACGTGCCGCTGCCGGGCTGCCGGCCGGCCTCGCGGGGATAGCGCCAGAGCAGGTCGTACTCGGGTATTTTCGGGCGTCGTCCGGACGTGTCCAGAGGCCGTCGGGGCGCCCCCCCGTTGTCTTGCTGGTCTTCGCCCACACTGTAGACGATAAACCCTTCGGCTTCGCTACGGTAGTGCAGCGGCGCCTCGATAAAGGGATCGATCAGGCTCTCCAGGCCCAGAGCGTCGAGCGAGTCGGGGAACGCTCCGTGGGCTTCTCTGTACCGGAGCAAAGCCAGGCCGGCCCGCGTCAGGCGCACCCGGGCAACCACACCACAGTGAATCCTCTTGGCGAAGACGATTGCGGGCTTCCACTGGCCTGTCAGGAGGGGCTGATCCGCCGGGTTGCCCATGGCTTGATGGATGTGTGACTCGGACAGGTCATAGGGATCCTCCAGGAACTGGACGCCGCCGCGCATCATTCGCAGGTAGGCCGCATGGTCGGCGACGAAACGCGGACGAAAGGCGATGACTCGAAACACGAGCCTGGAGAAGACCGTGGGGCCACGGCCATACGAGAACATCATCCCATCACGACTCATCGCCTCGTACAACTCGTCCTGGGGAGCGTTGAACAGCCATTCGCCTCTGAGCAGGCGCTCGGCATCCGCGGCATGAACGAGATGTTCCACGTCGATATGCGCTTCGAGGAGCGTCTCGATCTTTCGGCGGTCCGCTTCGTTGGGCGGCGCGATCTCATAGAGCCTGCGTACGATGTGACAGAGGTCACTGACCATGCCCAGACGTGCCACTTGTCTGTGCACGAGGGGCTCACGGTACAGGGCGTCGGCGAACTTGAATTGGGCCAGGACCATGTCCCACGCCTGCGCGGTTCGCCCCGCTTCGGCTTCCAGGCAGGCACGTGCCCCCCAGAGTCGCGCCAGCTCGCGCAGGTCGTGCACCGGGAACGGTTCGGGCCACAGGCCGTTGTCATAGCCGTAGTCGAATCGACAGGCAGGACACTCTAGCGCCTGCTCGAGCGCCGCCAGAGCCGCGACGACATTCTCTTGCTCCAGCAACGTCACCAACTCCTCGCGCTCGCCTGGCTCGGATGTGCCTCCGATGACGGAAGAAGCCAGCTTCGCCAGGTGGTCGAGCAGGGTCTTCTTCCTGGTCACGGCCTGTTGCTTCAATACGTCGGCCGCATACAGGTAGTACGGTGCGGCGTTCTCATCCTCAGGAACCTCCGGCGGGATGAACTCGGCCGCGACCATGGGCCGACCGTCCTGCTCCAGGGCCTCATAAGCCGCCCGGCGCTTCGCCATCGACCGCGCCAGCGCCACGCCGTATCCCAAGGCGAACGCCACCACAATAGCCCCAACAACGATCAGGATCTTCTTGTTTCTTCGATGCATGTCACTCCTCAATTCTGTCTGCCGCCTCGTCTACTCATGGCGCAGCGCCGCCATCGGATCGATCCGCGCCGCCCGCCGGGCCGGAATCAAGCCAGCCAGGACAGCAGTCAGAGCGAGCAAAACAACCGTCGCAACGACACTCACCGGATCGAGGGGACTGACGCCATAGAGCACGCTGGCCGAAACACGGGCCACGCCCAAGCCCAGCAGCAGGCCGACAAACAGCCCGACCAGCGTCAGCACCAGTCCCTCGCGAAAGACCATGTTCATGATGTCCCAGTGCGTGGCGCCGAGGGCCTTGCGAATGCCGATTTCCGGGGTCCGCGAAACGACCATGAACCCTTTGATCGCGTAGATGCCCAGCGCCGCCAGAAACAGCGCCGCCGCCCCGGCCGCCAGCGCCAAACGGGCGCCGAATCCCGCGAACCATACGGAGCCGTCACGCCGTCGTAGCTGGGCGAGGGTCGCCACCGATAGAACGGGAACGCGCGGATCGACCTGGTGAATCTCCTTGGCGATCTGCTCGCGCAGTACGTCGGCCACTTTTTGATTCGCGACGTGCAGGTAGAAATACGGGGACAACTGGTCTGGCTGAGCGGGTTTGTACATCTGGGGGTGGATTTCGGGATCGCCGACGCCGGGCACGTGCGCGACAATCCCGACCACGCGGTAGGGATCGGAATAATAGTCGCCGAAACCGCCATATTGGATGAAACAGCCGAGGGCATTGCCGTCGGGGCGCAGCTTGCGGGCCAGAGACGCATCGATGATGGTCACCTTCTCCGCATTCGGCGCCCCGTCCCGCAGGTTGAAGCGTCGCCCTTGCAGAAGGGGAATCTCCAGCGCGGCGAAGTAATCGCGACCGACGTCGGTGACGGCGGTCCACCGCCCGAGATGCCTTCTCGCCCCATCGTCTTCCGCCCCCGGCGTATACTCGGAGATCGACATCACCCCTCTGCCTCCGAAGAACAACCGGGGTGATGTCCCCAATGCCTGGACTTGGGGCAGGGAGGCCAAACGGCTAGCCAGCGCTTCACACGTCTGGATGCTCCGCACACGGTCATAGCCGGCCGAGAGCGGATCGATCTGCACCACCAGCTTGTCTTCGAGCGGAAACCGCGGGTCCGGTCGCACCAGTGCAAAGGCGCTTCTCGTCAGCAGTGAGGCGCTGAGCACAAGCACCACCGCCAGAGCGATCTGCCCCACCATCGAGAGGCCGCGGCGCTTGCGGCGGACCGAGCCGAGCACGCCACCGGCGCTGTCCTTCATCGCGCCGGCAATGTCACACCGCGACAGCCACTGCGCCGGTCGCAGCCCAAACAGCAGCGTGGCCACCAGGCAGAAGCCCAGCGTGGCCGCCAGGACACGAACGTTCATGCCAGGCGTGAAGGACCGCAACTCCGCGTCCGGGACCGACCCAATCCATGCGCTCAAAATGCTCGTGCCCCAAAAGGCCAGCACCAGACCGAGGACGCCTCCCAACAGCGCCAGCAGGGCGGACTCGACGAGCAACTGCCGGATGATGCGCCAGCGGCCGCCACCGAGGGCCATACGGACGGCCATCTCGCGGCGGCGCGCGGCGCCCTGGATGATGAGCATGTTGGCCAGATTCAGACAGGCAATCAACAGGATGATGCCGGAGACCCCCATCAGGACCAGACTGAACAGCGTCATGGCCAGTTGTTCCTGCTCGACATCCGCGTCGATCAGGAACCGGCCTGGCGGGCGCAGCAGCAGCGAGGAATGGGGCTTCCATTGCCTGGCATATTCCTGTTTGAAGCGTGGGACCAGCGCTTGTAGTTGTGCTTGGGCCGCCGAACGGCTCACCCCCGCCTTGAGCCGTCCAACGAGATGGAGCCCCGGATAGTCCCGATCCGGCCCGGCATTGGCCCTCCGGGTCTCACCCCGAGCCAGGCTGGCCACCGTCAGGTAGCTTCCCAGCGGGAGCCAAAGGTCCGGGCCAATAAACGTCGCGCCGGTGAAGCCCTCGGGGGCGATGCCCACCACCTGGCAGGAGACGCCGTTGACACTTAAGAACTCGCCCACGATGTTCGGGTCGGCGCCAAGCCGCTGCCAGGTGCGATGGGTCAGCACCATAACCGGGGCACTGCCCTGCCGCTCCTCGGCTGGCAGGAAACCGCGTCCTCGCGCCGGGGCCACTCCGAGGAAAGAGAAATAGTCCGACGAAACGTAGGTCGCGCGCATCTGCGCGACCGAATTCGCATGAACCAGGGTAACCGGCCGAGGATCGTCGCCCTGGGCCATGAGTGCACTGAAGGCCAGGCCACTGTCGCGGACGGTGAGATACGCCGAATAGGGGAACCATGGAAACAGCGCGTCCTGGATCGCGCAATAGGTCAACTGCTCGGGCTCTGTCACCTTGGTCGGAGGCAGGAGCAGCATATCGGACATGGTGAACATGATCGTGTTGGCCCCGATGCCGATCGCCAGCGTGATCAGAGCAATGGCCGTGAAACCCGGGCTCTTGCGCAGCATGCGCAGACCGTAACGAAGGTCTTGCCAGATGGCACTCATGTGTTTCTCCTATTCATAACGCAGCGCCGCCATCGGATCGATTCGCGCCGCTCTCCGGGCCGGAACGAAACCAGCCAGTAGTGACGTCGCTGCCAACAAGACGACCGTCGCGCCGACGCTCAGAGGGTCGATGGGACTGACGCCGTAGAGGCCGCTGCGGATCAACGAGGTCAACGCCGCAGCCAGCACCACGCCGAGTGACAATCCGACCAACGTCGAGACGGCGCCCTGACGAAGGACGAGGCGGGCAATGTCCCACCGCGTCGCCCCCAGGGCCATGCGAATACCGATCTCCGGCGTGCGCGAGGCGACCACGTGACCCTTGACCGCGTAGAGCCCCAGGCCGGCCAGGAACAGGGCCATGGTCCCGAACATGGTCGCCAGCTTGGCGACCACGCCCATCTGCCGCACAGCCGAAGCCTGGCGGTGCTGGTCCGCCATACTCATCACCGACACAATTGGCAGGCGCGGATCGATCTGACGAACCTGCCTGGCAACGCGCTCAAGCCACGCGGCTTCGGCCCTTGGCCCCGTGCGCGCGGCGCGCAGATGAACGTAGACGGGCGGGTCGTCAGCACGGAGCGGCTCGTAGAGATGAGACCGATCCGGCATGTCGCCCGGACGCGCCCGCAGATTGGGCACGATGCCTATCACCCGGTACAAATCGAGTTCCGCAAACCAGCCACACTTCAACAAACACCCGACCACATTGCCATCCGGGCGGAGCTTGCGGGCCAGGTACTCGTCAATGATCACCACCCGCTCGGCCTCAGGCGCGCTGTCGAGTGGTCGGAAGAGCCGGCCCTGCAAGAGCGGTATTCCCATCGCCGCAAAATAATCGGCAGTCACCGCGTGGGTGTACAATCCCATGGGCAGCAGACTCTCTTCGGACTCCTCCTCCGCCCCGGGCTCATACGCAAAGACCTGTTGAAACCAACCATGGCCAGTGTCACCTACGGGAAACGACCTGGACAGACCCGTCGCCTGAATCCCAGGCAGTGCCGCCAGACGTTCGGCCAGTATCCGGCAGGCCGCCGCGGCCTGGGCCTGGGTATATCCGCCCGCGCGCGGGTCCAATTGAATCACTGCCTTGCCCTCCAAACCAAAGCTCGGATAGGTCCAGGCCTTCTTCAGCGCCGTGCGTGTGAACAAGGTTGCCCCCATGACGAGGACAACCGACAACGTGATTTGGATGACCACCGACAGGCCGCGCGGCATCAGTCGCCATCGGCGGCGCGTCGCGCGGACCACGCCACCGCCCGATTCCTTGAGATCGCCGATGATATCGCGCCGCGACAGGCGCAAGGCGGGCCGCAGGCCAAAGAGTACGGTCGCGAGCAGGCAGAACCCCAGGGTGGCCCCGAGAACACGGACATCGAAGGAGGCCGCCAACTGAACGGGCAGGGTCTTACCCGTCGCCAGCCAGCCACTGAGGATCCGGACGCCCCAGAAAGCCGGGATCAGCGCCAGGACCCCGCCGGACAGCGCCAGCAGAAGGGACTCAATGCCCAATTGCCGGATGATGCGCCAGCGGCCGCCGCCAATGGCCATGCGAATGGCGATCTCCCGCTGTCGCGCCGCCCCCTGGACGGTGAGCATGCTCGCCAGATTCAGGCAGGCAATAAGCAGGACGACGCCGGAGATCCCCATCAGAACCATACTCATGATGCTCAGTATTCTGCCCTCGCCGTAGTCGTCCTCCCCCACTGTCGTCCTCGCCAACCGGGCCAGATACAGCCTGGAATCGTCCTTCCACCGTCTGGGGTTCGTCTCTTTGATGCGCGGGACCAGTGCCTGTAGGCGCGCCTGGGCCGTGGGCATGTCCAGGTCGTCGCGAAGCCGTCCGACGAATATGAGCCCCGGGTAGTCCCAGATCCTCCTTCGTCTTCCCGTCGGCGGCTCGTCATTGTAGTGATCGATCGCGCCGTGCGTTCCCAATGGCAACCAGAGATCGGGCCCCCCGGCTGCCATACCGGTGAACTCCTTCGGCGCCACGCCTACGATTCGACAAGACTTGCCGTTGATCTGCGCGTACTGTCCCACGATCCCGGGATTGGCGCCGAGCCGGCGCCACGTCGCGTAACTCAGGACCGCCACCGGTTCGGCCCCGTTTCGCTCCTCGTCGGGCAAGAAGGTCCGTCCGTAGGCCGGCGCCACACCCAAGGCGGAGAAGTAATTGGCCGAGACGTATGTCAGGCCCATGTGCCTGACCACGTCGCCCTGGACCCAGGTGCCGCGACGGCCGCCGTAGTTGAGGGCAATCAGATCGCTGAAAACCGGATTGTCGTCACGCATGTCGGTGTACATCGGATAGTCGAAGAACCCGAAATTGCGGATACCGCAATAGACCAGTCGGTCGGGTTCGTTCACCAACGGCGGGCGAAACAGCAACGCATCGACCAGGCTGAACATGATCGTATTGGCGCCGATACCGATCGCCAACGTCACCAGGGCAATGGCCGTGAAGCCGGGATTCTTGCGCAACATGCGCAGGCCGTACTGGATGTCTTGCCACAACGTGCTCATCTGTTTCTCCTATTCGTAGCGCAGCGCTTCCATCGGATCGATCCGCGCGGCGCGCCGGGCCGGGAGGTAGCTGGCCAGCAGCGCCACGGCCATCAGAATAAAGGACACCAGGAGCAGTGTCACCGGGTCCGTGGGTGTGACGTCGTAGAGCAAGCTCGACAAGACGCGCGTCAGGGCCAGGGCACCGGCGACGCCCGCGATGACGCCGATGAGGATGAGCTTGAGCCCCTGCCCCAGAACCGCTCGGAGCACGTCGGCGCGGCGGGCGCCCAGGGCCATGCGAATACCGATGTCGCGCGTTTGGCGGGTGGTGCTGTATTGCAGTAGGCCGTAGATGCCGATCGTCGCCAAGGCCAACGCGATGCCGGCGAAGGTCCCGAGCAGGATCATGACGAACCGTTGGGACACCAGCATCTCCGACAGCTTTGTCTCCATCGGCGCCATCTCGGTGATCACCTTGTCCTTTTCCAATCCGGAAACGATCTCCCGAATGACGGGTGCCAGGCGCATCGGGTCGCCGTCCGTTCGCACCAGGAAGAGCGCCCATTTCGAGTAGTCCCCACCTCGTGTGTAGACGGTCCCCATGACCGGCCTGGGCGCGGCAGCGCAGCAAATCGTATCCACGACCCCGACAATGGTGTGGACCTTCTGACCGGACGGATCGTCTATCACGAAGGTTTGGCCCAGGGGATCGCTATCGCCAAAACACTCGCGTGCGAGGACCTCGTCAATCACGATGGCGTCCGGGTCCCGGTCGTCAAAGGCCCGGCCGGCGAGCCAGCGCATCCCCACGGCCTCGAAGAAACCCGGCGTCACCGGTATCCAGCGGGCCGATCGGGGCGGCCCGGACCCCGTCGGTCCGGCGATGGTGAAATCTTTGCCGTAGGCGCCGGATGAACTGGTGATACCGCTGCCGCAAAGGTCGTCGACGCGCGCTCCCACCGAACGGACAGCAGGAAGGGTTCCGATTCGTTCGAGGAGAGGGCTGAAGAAGTTGTTGCATTGGTCGGTTTCAGTGTATTTCGCGTACGGAAGCTCGAAATGCACGGTCAGCAGGTTTTGCGGCTGGAACCCCAAGTCGACCGCCTGCAATCCCACCAGCGTGCGAATCAACAGGGCCGCACCGATCAGCAAGACCAGCGAGAGACCCAACTGGCTGATCACCAGACCATCGTGAAGACGACGCCAGCGCCGACCGCCCGTGGTGCGTCCCGTCCCTTGCTTGAGGGTCTCGTTGACGCCGACATCGGAGGCCCTCCAGGCCGGTACCAGGCCGAACAGCAATCCCGTCAGCAGCGAAACCCCCAGGGTGAAACCGAGGACCCGCAGGTCGACGTTCGTCTCCTGCAAGCGCGGAATGTCGGCCGGGCACAGGGCCACCAGTCCCTTGACCGAACAGAACGTCAGGACCAGACCCAAAACACCGGCTGTGAGGCTGAGCAGCAGGCTCTCGGTGAGCATCTGACGCATGAGGCGACCGCGCCCGGCCCCGAGCGCCATGCGCATGGCCATCTCACGCTGCCGAACCGTCGCACGGGCCAGGAACAGATTGGCGACATTCGCGCAGGCAATCAACAACACAAACCCCGCCGCCCCCAATAACAGCAACGGCAACCTCCGATGATGGCGGACGAGTCCATCCAGAAACCGGTGCACGTCAACGGTAGTGCGTACGCCATCGGCGGTCTCGGTTGGCCAGAGGCGACTGGCCAGAACCTCCAAGTCCGCCCTGGCCCGCTCCGGCGTGATGCCCTTCTTCAGACGGGCCACCGGGGCGATGGGGAAATCGTAAGGCTGCGCCGGACCTTCGGGAAAGATCATCGCTCGCCAGAATTGCGCCGGCCTGTGGAAGGGAAATTTGAAGCCGGGAGGCATCACGCCGACGATCGTATGAGTCTCGGATACCATGTCGACGTCCCAATCCGCGTTGCGCTTCCACCAGGTGAGGGTCAGGTCCCGGCCGATCGCATTCGGGTCCGCCCCCAGATGATCCCGCCAGAAGGTGTGGCTGACGACCACTACGCGCGGACTTGCGGGCTTCTCGTCTCCCGGGCCGAATCCGCGTCCCTGTGTCGGCTGGACACCCAATAGGGAGAAGAGGTTGGCCGTGACGTCAAGGCCAAAGACCTGATGGGGAGTCTCTATCCCGTGGACGTACAGCGGACAACCAGTGCCGCCGGCGACCGATTCGAATACGTCGTTGTGTTCCCGAAGATAGAGGAAGTTCGGACGATACCTGAACCGCTCGGTCTCGTCAGTAAAGGGCGACTTGTTGATCGACACCAACTCATGCGAGTCCTTATAGGGCAAGGGTCTCAGCATCACGGCGTTGACCACGCTGAACAGTGAGGTGTTGGCCGCAATGGCCACCGCCAGAATCAGAACCGCGATGAGCGCAAAACCCGGATTGCGCCGCATCATACGCAGACTGTATTTCACATCCTGCCAAAGCGTGCCCATGCGTTTCTCCTATTCGTACCGCAGCGCGACCATCGGATCGATGCGCGCCGCCCGGCGGGCCGGGAGGTAACTGGCCAACAACGAGGCGCCCGCGAAGGCCAGCGCCACGCATGCGAAGGTTACCGGGTCGGTACGTGTCACGCCGTAGAGGAAGCTGGAAATCACCCGCGTCAGGAGCACCGCCCCGAGCAGGCCGATGGCCACCCCGATCAGCATAAGCTTGAAGCCCTGCCCCACCACCGCCCGCACGATGTCGGCGTGGCGTGCACCCAGGGCCATGCGAATCCCGATGTCATGTGTCTGCTGCGCCGTGCTGTACTGGAGCAGGCCGTAGACACCGACCGTCGCCAGAGTCAGAGCGATGCCCGCGAATACGCTCAACAGCAACATGACGAAGCGCCGAGGGGCGAGCATGCGGGACAAGGTCGTCCGCAACGGCTCCATCAGCTCGATGACCTGGTCCTTCTCCAACTCGGCGATCTGCCGGCGAACGCCCGCGGCCAACGTCATAGGGTCTCCGCAGGTACGGACCAGCACGACCGCAAACCGGTTGCCGAATTCTCTGCCGCGACCGTAGACCACGCCCCGCCCCGGTTCGGGCGTCTCGAAACTCTTGACGGTATCGACCACCCCTGCGACCCGGACGGGCCAATCGCCGGAACCGTGGAACAGCAGGGTCTGACCCACCGGGTCGACATCCCCGAAACACTGGCGGGCAAACGTTCTATCAATCACGACGTTGTCCGCGCCCTGGTCAGTGACCGTCTGGCCGCGCAGGAACGGAATGCCCATGGTCGCGAAGAAATCCGGCGTCACCAGCATGAAGCGGGCGCTGTGAACCTGCGGCTTGATCTTCTTCTCAAACCACAGATCCAGTACATAGTGCAGGAATATGTTCGCGATGATGGGGCTGAGATTACCCCCTTGGGGTGTCCCCTGTTCGGTTGGCACGAGCTGTCCCGCGTCCACGTATCCGGCTTTCAGGAACCGCCGGATCAGTAGCAGTAAGCTCGGGTCCTGAATACGGACTTCAAGACATCGGAGCATCCAGGAGTGTGAGACATTATCAAAGTAGCCCTTGATGTCCGCCTCAATCACATAATGGATCGGACGCTTCATGATCGTCTTGTCCACCACATCCAGAACCTGGTGACAGTTCCGCTTCGGGCGAAACCCGTAGGAACAGTCGAGGAAATCCTGCTCGTAGATCGCCTCCAAGATCCAGGCGATCCCCTTCTGCACGATCTTATCTTCCTGTGCAGGCAGGCCGAGCGGGCGTTTCGAATGTTCATCCTTCGGGATATACACCCGTCGAGCAGGCTGCGGTTTGTACCGCTTGGCCTTCAGACGTGCCACCAAGTCGTTCAGGTTCTCATCCAGTCGCTCTCCATATTCCTTCCAGCTTACACCGTCCATGCCACTGGCTTGGTCCCTGCCGAGACTATAGTAGCATGCCTTCAGGAACCCGGCGTTCAGCAAATGAGCCAAGCTCGTGAACTGAAGCTTCGGGTCCCTGCGAGCCCGTTCCGATAGGAGGGCCAATTTCGTCAGCGTGATGTTGTCCGTCTCTGAGTACGGCATACGCTCACTCATCCCTCGGCGTCCTGCGGCTAACCCCTTCGAGTGAGTCTGGGCTCTCGATGGGCATTGCCCCATCTACTCCTCTACTATGGGTTAGTCCGACTGCCATACCGCCGTACTTCCGCCTTTGCCTCTGCGGCTCGTTGGAAGCTTCCTTGGGAACGGCATGGCTCTCCCAAGTTCCACTGTGAATCCTTGAATGACCCGCCATGGCCTGCGACCCCGGCACGCCGCTACATGCTCGCCGTTGGCGCGTGCAGCGATACTGGCTTCGGAGTGGAGAACCTCCTCGCCCGATGCGACAAAGACATATTTCGGGGCTCAACACCTTCACTTGCGTTATGGCTGACCATTCTCCTTTCCCTGAGCTCTGCATACCTCGTTACCTCGATACACATCAGGTGCCGTTCTGGCCTGGCGGCTAACCTTTGACCGGGCTGGATTGTCCAGCTGACTCACAGCAGCTTGCCTTGGCACACTCTCCATCATGTCACCTCAGAGTCACCTCCCTTGGGCTCCACTTCGTCCCGGGTGATCTCGTCCTCGGCTACGATCCGCCCGTCGAAGAGATGGATGCTGCGCTGGGCATGGCGGGCATAGCGGGGATCGTGGGTCACCATGCAGATGGTGGCCCCCTCGCGATGGAGTTCGGCCAGCAGACCCATCACGGCCTCGCCATTGGCCGAATCGAGGTTCCCGGTGGGCTCGTCGGCCAGCACGATCGACGGCTGTCCCACCACAGCCCGGGCGGCCGCCACTCGCTGCTGTTGACCGCCGGAGAGCTGCGCCGGGTAGTGCTTGGTCCGATGGGACATCCCGACCCGCTCCAGGGCCGCCTGCACCCGCTGCTTGCGCTGCGACCCCGACATGCCCCGGTACGTCAGGGGCAGTTCGACATTCTCGTAGACCGTCAGGTCGCCGATCAGGTTGAAGCTCTGGAAGATGAAACCCACTTCCCGGTTACGGATGCGGGCCCGCTGTGAGGACGATAGACCCGCCACGGGTTCGCCGTCCAGGCAATAGTCGCCCCCACTGGGCGAATCGAGCAGGCCCAGAATCGCCATCAAGGTCGATTTTCCGCAGCCGGAGGGCCCCGCGATGGAGACGTATTCGCCCTGGGCAATCGTCAGGTTGATCCCGACCAGGGCATGGGTCTCCACCTCCTCCGTGACAAAAGTCTTGCGCAGATTCTCCGCCCGTATGAGGGCACCACCGGTTCCGTTCACGCCCATGCCCCAGCCACCAAGTCCAAGATTCGATCCGCCGCACGGTGCTGCAATCCGCTGCTTCGTTCTGTACGACGGACGGCCCCGGGAAATGTTAACGGGAAAACCTGATAGGCGGCAAATTCGTCCATTTGGGGGCACACTCGGCGCGCGGCGGGCGCGAAATACGCAACAGACGGGGCCGAACGCGTCCGCCCGCCCGGCCCATCGGAATCGTGGATCTCACTTGGGGTCTTCTTGTGACGCCGCGTGCACCACGACGTCGGCCAGGGTGTACGTCTGGCCTGCGACGACGTCACCCATCGGGATGCGGATGTCGGTGCCCGGGGCATTAGAGGTCAGGACGAACAGCTCCAGCGGCACGCCCGTCGCCACATCACGGAACACGAAATATCCCTCGGCGTCGATCTGCGCGCGGTTCGGCAGCACCCAGAAATCGTCGGTGACGTCCTCAGGATGGGTGATGAGCCTGACAGTGGCATCCCGCAGTAGCGTGTCACTCGCATCCACGACACGAACGCGCACCGTGCAGGGAAGATCCAGCACCACATCCAAGCGCTGCACCGACTGCGCCGGCGACCAGAAGAAAACGCCCACGGTTCGCCGGAGAGGACCACGAGCATGGCCAAGGTGGTATTCGCCCGGTTCCCCGGCCGGCGCCTCCATGGCGAAGCAGCCGTCCTCAGTTGTATTGCGCATGGCCCGTTCCAGGTAGACCGCTCCCCGATCAACGGGCCGGCCGTCGGCATACAGCAGGCGGCCTCGGACGGGCGGAGTCCTTGCCATCTGCGAATCACCCTGCCGACGCTGCCACATCCGCGTGACGGCCTCCTTCAGCTCCGCCACGGACAGCGTCTCAACGCGAAGGTCGCCCCAGATGACCCGGCGCTGCGTCTCCGAGACATCCCAGTACATCAGCACCGAATTCGCATCGGCCGGCGCGACGCGGTCGCCATAGTAAGCCACGTCATGACCCTGTTCGAGCAACCTCTCGCAGAACGTGAACGCATCCAGGATGCTGTCCTCCCGGTACTCACCACTGGCCATCTGCCTGGCTTTGGGTGCTGGCAGCACCCGACTGAGGCCTTCCATTTCGCCCAGGAAGGCCCGCATCTTGAGTTGGCGTGGGTATCCCCCCCCCACGAATTCCGGCAAGAGACGCAGGCTGTTGATACACGCGGTTTCGTCGGGCCGGTCGGTCCACACGGTGAACCCATCCGGGATCCTAGGCGTGAAGAAATCGGCGGGGAATTCCTGATTCCACTGGAATTGGTCTGAAACGCCTCTACGCTTCACCGTTCGGTCGCCGATGGAGTAGCCCAGTTCGGTCTCCATACTCACGGGTAGCTTGGTCTCCATATCAATCCAGAATCGAACCGCAAACGCGTCATATCGCCTGATATAGCGCGCGTGACGTCCGAACAGGACACTCTGGTCGTGGCTCTCGATGCCCGCCAGGACTCGGCCATCGACGGTCTTGCGGCCCAGTTCGGCATACTCCCCTTCCAGGACCCGGATGACCACTTGCCTGGGATCGCCGTTGCGGAAGAATTCACGATCGGGTCGCCAACGTCGGCGTCGAAAGTCTTTGTCGGCATAGCTGATCGTCACCATCTCCTGGTGCTTGACCAGAAGGTAGGCTCTGGTGACCTGTTCTCGCTCGGAATATCGCTCTTGGACCATTCCCTCCTCATTGGAGATATACGTGATGCCCTCACCTCGGCGCACGCGTTCCTTGCCTGCGGCAGTGATTTCGATGCTCTCATTGGTTTCGTGGTATTGGTAGTTGTCGGTCTTCTTGACGTTGTCCAGCACCTTGGCCCAGACGCGGCTGGTGCCGGCCGCGAAGAAATAAATGCCGGCCACTGACAAGATGAGGATGGCAGCGGCGGCAACCCACCTGCCGATATGACGTGTCACCACCTGGCTCCGGAACGAGCGAACCGCTGGTTTCCGGGCGAGTGCCCCCCGAAACCATTCCAGTTCCGGGTTTGATACCCCGGCCGGATCGATCCCGTCGGCTCGGAGCAATTCGTCTCTGAGTTTCGGTTGCTTACTCATGGTTTCTCTCCAGCGCTCGGCGCAGCGCCTGTTTGGCATAGTAGACGCGGGACTTGACCGTCCCGGCGCTCAGGTTCAGAATCTGGGCGATCTCCTGATGCGAAACCCCTTCCAGAAAACTCAGGGTCAGTATCTCGCGGTGCGACGCCTTGAGTTTGCCCAGGGCCTGATGCATACGTGTCACGTCCTCGCGATCGAATACCGGCTCGGCATCCTCGACGAGCTGTTCCGCCTGCTCGTCCGTCAACTCGACAAACGGGTCCCTGACCCGTCCCTGGCTATAGACCTCGCGGCGGGCGATGGTATACAACCACGCCACAAACGCTTGCGGGTCCTTGAGCGAATCGATCTTGCGGATGACCTGGAGCCAAATGGTTTGCAGCAAGTCGTCGGCGTGGTTGCCACCGCTGTCCACACGCCGCACGTAGTACCGCAAACGGGGTTGGAACTGCGTGAACAGCGTTTCGAACGCCGCACGGTCACCCCGCTGACAACAGCGCACCAACGCCGATATGCGATCCTCTGAATCCATCCGCAGCCTTCGATACAGGACAAGATCTTGCCTTCCACCTCTTAGGATGACGTTCGGCCGCAAAGGTTCAAGCAAGAATCCAGGAATCTCTGGGACATGCCGGTCGTCACCGGCCAAGTCCCCGCCGCCCGTGAACCGACGCCAAAGATTGTCTCGCTTTCTCGAATTTAGCCGAGAACACCGGGTCCAGGTCCGCGTATCTAAGCGCTCGGTGATCATAGCTGCGCTACTGGAGGTGTACGACGATGATGGATACGAAAATGCGACTGGAAATCATTTGTGACGCAGAGCTGCACGAGGAACATCTGTGTTACATCGTGTCGCAAGGTCTGCACCTGTCGGACGCCCTGGCGTACGAGGCACTCATCGACGAACCCCGCTTCCGGTGCGACCATTGCGGCCGTCACGCGCGGAACCGCAGCAACCTCTGCGTGCCGCAGGAGCTGGAGCCCCCGTCGGAATGATCGATCTTGGCATCGATCTTCCTTCTTGCTTTGCCCGATAATCCAGGCGATAGTAACATCACGTGAACCGATTCTACGATTCTGGAATCTCGTTCCAGATGACGTAGTACGCTCGAATGATGTGCGCGTGGATACGGAGGCGACATGAAGACGGTTTCCGCTCTACTACTATTGATAGGCGTGTTGGTACATCCTGCGAAGGGATACGACCGTGTCACGGGCCGGGCGTTCGCCAGCCGTTCCCGGGTAATCGCCCAGCACGGCATGGCCGCGACCAGTCAACCGCTGGCGACGCAGGTGGCGCTCGACATTTTGAAACAGGGAGGCAGCGCCGTCGATGCGGCGATTGCCGCCAATGCGACGCTGGGCCTGATGGAGCCCACCGGCTGCGGCATCGGAGGCGATCTGTTTGCGATCGTTTGGGACGCCAGGACCAGGAAGCTCTACGGCCTCAACGCCAGTGGACGGTCGCCCTATGCGCTGACGCTCAAGCACTTCAAGGACCTGGGCCTGGCGCAGATTCCCGCCCGGGGTCCGCTGCCGGTCAGTGTGCCCGGCTGCGTCGATGGCTGGTTCGAATTGCACGAGCGTTTCGGGAGCCTGCCGATGACGACGGTCCTGAAGCCCGCCATCACCTATGCCCGCGAAGGCTTTCCCGTCTCGGATGTCATTGCCGACGGCTGGCAGCGCAGCGTACCCATCCTGAAGGACTATGAAGGGTTCGCCGAGACATTCATGCCCGCCCCGCAGGCAGGCGAGGTCTTCAAGAATCCGTATCTGGCCGACACGCTGGAGACAATCGCGCAAGGCGGTCGTGATGTCTTCTATCGCGGTGAGATCGCCCGCACCATCGACGCCTTCATGAAACGCGTCGGTGGTTTTCTTTCCTACCGTGACATGGCCGCGCATACGTCCGAGTGGGTCGAGCCGGTCTCGACCGACTACCGGGGCTATACGGTCTGGGAACTGCCCCCCAACGGCCAGGGCATTGCGGCCCTGCAAATCCTCAACATCCTGGAAGGCTTCGATATCAAGGGCATGGGCTTCGGCAGCCGGGACTACGTGCACTGCTTCGTCGAGGCCAAGAAGCTGGCCTTCGAGGATCGCGCCAAATTCTACGCCGACCCGGCCTTCAACAAGATCCCCGTCGCAGAACTGATCTCGAAGCAATACGCCGCCGAGCGGCGCAAACTCATCGATCCCAACCACGCCGCCCGGCGCTACGACGCCGGCAACCCGGCGCTGAACGAGGGTGACACAATCTATCTCACCGTCGCGGACAAAGACGGCAACATGGTCTCGCTGATCCAGAGCAACTATCTCGGCATCGGTAGCGGCCTGGTGCCCGACGGTCTGGGATTCAGTTTCCAGGATCGCGGCGCCCTATTCACGCTCGAGGAAGGCCACTTCAACACGTACGCTCCGCACAAGCGACCTTTCCACACGATCATCCCGGCCTTCATCACCAAAGACGGCGAGCCCTTCATGAGCTTCGGCGTCATGGGCGGAGCGACACAGCCGCAGGGCCACGTGCAGATCGTGGTCAATATCGTCGATTTTGGGACGGATGTCCAGGAGGCCGGGGATGCACCCCGCATCGTCCATTTCGGTTCGTCCCAACCGACGGGCACGACCATGACCGACGGTGGTACAGTCTATCTGGAGACGGGCTTCCCCTACGAGACCGTCCGTGAACTCGTCAAGATGGGCCATAAGGTTCAGTACACCGTCGGCAACTTCGGAGGCTATCAGGCCATTCGCTACGATGCGAAAACGAAAGTCTACTTCGGCGCGTCGGAATCGCGCAAAGACGGACAAGCGGCCGGCTACTGAGATGCGGTGGTGGCCCTATTCCCAGAGGAAAGGCAAGCGATGAAGCAACGCTGTCAATGGTGCCTGGGCCATGACATCTACGTGGCCTACCACGATGAGGAATGGGGCGTCCCGCTGCACGACGACCGGAAGCTGTTCGAATCGCTGGTGCTCGACGGCGCCCAGGCCGGACTGAGTTGGCTGACGATCCTGAAGAAGCGTGACAACTATCGCGCGGCCTTCGACAACTTCGATCCCCAGAAAATCGCGAAGTACAACCCCAAGAAGATCGAACAACTCCTCCAGAATCCGGGCATCGTGCGCAATCGTCTCAAAGTGGAATCAGCGGTGCGCAACGCCCGCGCGTTCCTGGAAATCCAGGCCGCGTTCGGCTCCTTCGATACCTTCCTCTGGCGCTTCGTGGACGGAGTGCCGATACAAAATGCCTGGACGAGCCTCGCCCAAATCCCCGCCCGCACGAAGGAGTCGGATGCGTTGAGCAAAGACCTCAAGCAACGCGGCTTCAACTTCGTCGGCTCAACGATCTGCTACGCCTTCATGCAGGCGGCCGGCCTGGTCAACGACCACGTCGTCGACTGCTTCCGCTACGCACAGCTTGGACAGCCGCAAACTGAACGCAGGGGCGAATGATGATTCGCCCCTACGACTTGGCATCATCTGTTTAGACGTCCTTAACGTCGGGCACCTGGAATCCGGGGCGATTGGCGTTCTTGAGCAGTTCGTTGGCCTCGACAGCGTAAGCGCCCGTGTGAGACTCGGTTTCCGGGTTGAAGGTCAGCCACGGTCCGACGATGTACTCCATGCTGTCTGCGGGCAGGCCGACGCCGTCGGTCATGATCTTGTGCAGCTTCATGAAATGCTCGTGGGCATCGGAGTTGTCAGCAAAGCGTGCGGCCGTCTCCTGGGCCGAGACGCATTGCCCCAGGCGATAGGAATTGTTCATGAGGTGACCGAGCACACAGCCGCGATGGGCGGCGATCACGTCGCCATTGGCCATACTGGGATCGCCCGCGCGACAGGCGGCGATGAAGCTGCCCCAGTTGCCGCCCGGAGTAACATCGCCGGCCGGGATGTCGATGTCCTGGCCCTGGTCGCTGCCGGCGGGATAGTACTTTCCGCGAATGATCTTGCCGCCATCTTCGAAATAGTACTCGTTCTCGACCTGGCGCAGGTAGCCATCGTAGTTGACGTTGCGCACGTTGAAGAACACCCACTGCCCGTTGGGATACTCGGCCATGCCGAACATGGTATTGGGCGTCTCGCCCTGGTCCTGCCATTGGAAGCGTCCGCCGAGCGCCATGGCGCGGATCGGATGGGTCAGACCCTTATCGAGCGCCCAGTAGGCCATGTCGAGCTGGTGCGTGCCTTGGTTGTTCATGTCGCCATTGCCCGTCTCCCAGAACCAATGCCAATCGTAGTGTACATAGTTGGCGTGGTACTGGTCGATGATCGCCGGGCCGCGCCACAGGTTCCAGTCGACATGAGCGGGCGGTGCCGTGGGGCATTCGAAGCCGATACCGGCGCGGGGTTTGCAGCAGTAGCCGTAGGATATCTTCATCTTGCCGAATTTGCCCGAGCGGATGAGATCGTGCAGGCCGGCGTTTCTGGCACTGCTGCGGCTCTGCGTCCCGTGCTGAATGACCACGCCATACTTCTTCTGGGCCTCGACCGCCACGCGACCCTCGGCAATGTCATGGCTCATCGGTTTTTCCACGTAGACGTGCTTGCCCGCCTGAGCCGCCCAGATGGTCATCAAAGAATGCCAATGATTGGGGGTGGCGATGGAAATGGCATCGAGATTCTTGTCCTCGAGTGCTTCGCGCACGTCGGCCACGCCCTTGCAGGCGTACTTGCCCTCGGTCTTGCGCTTGACGTAGTCGAGCTTGCCCCGCAGGACGTTCTCGTCGGGATCGATCAGGTAGGCGATCTCGACGTTATCCTGCTCCAGCCAGCCATTGATGTGACTGCCACCACGACCGTTGAGGCCGGCCACTGCGATGCGCAGGCGATTGTTGGCGCCGATGACCTGGGCTGTCGCGCGGGTGCCACAAACGGTAAAAGCTGTGCCGAGGGCGAGTGAACTTTTCAGAAATGTGCGTCTGGTCGTCTTGGACATGTCAGCAACTCCCACAGAATGAATGGTTAACGGCTGGCTTATTGGGCGTATTCCCGGAATGCGTCATCAAGTTGTCGCTTCGTTCGCACGCCGTCATAAATGATCACGCGGAACTTGAAGGGGGCGCTTTCGCCCTTCTTAAGAGTCAGGCCAAACGGCTTGGCATCTTCGACTTTGTGCGATCTTTGAAACGCGTACTGGCCCAGCGGATTGGCCGAGAAGGCGCCGTAGCCGCGGGCGTGCCAATAGGTCGGATAGTTGGTGCTGCTCGGATGATTCAGGATGGCGATGCCGACGGTCGCCCCGTCTTTGTCGCCCTGGATGCGGACCCACTCGGCCCGCTTGCCCCAGACGCCCCGCTCTTTCTCGTCACCGTTGGAACTGAGGTAACTGCCGGTTCCGAGCCGGTAGCGGGAGTCGGTGTTCTCGGTGAGCCACTGCGCCAGGCGGATGGCGAACATGCCCTCTTTGGTGTCACCGAACTCGACCTTGTCGGCGACTGCCTCCAATTGGACAGCAAAATCGACCATGTACTGATCGTCACCGGGGATGAAGCTCGTCAATCGCTTCTCCGCCAGCAGCGCCACGTCGCCTTTGCCGATCCAGTGCGCGACGGTCGCCAGGGCCGGATGGCCTTCGGGGTCGGTGGTCAGTTCGGTGCGGACGTGCTTGATGGCAGGCAAGGGCTGTCTGCTGTTGTTCCAGAAATCGTTCCCGTTGATCTCGTCGTAGGTGAAATACAGACCGATGTGATGCGGGTGGTCCCGTCGCTCGCCTTCGATTTCCGTGAAGGGCCAGCCGCGCGTCACGACGACACCTGCCGGCGTGCGCAGCGGGTAGAGGACGGGCTTGGTCAGCAGCACATTTTCGGCCGCCAGTGGCTGGGCCGGATCGATTTGATAGATGTAACGGGTGAAAAGCTCGCCATCGACGAGGACGTCAACCCCGCCGGTCGTCGGGCCGAACGTCACTTGCGGTTTGCCAATGGCCGTGATCGGCAGGATGAAGGTGAAAAGGATTAGAAGGGTGAGAAAGGCTTTGGATTTCATATGGAGGACCTCCATCTCTTGCATCGTGACATTTCCGTTCGCTGATGAGCGTGGTCGCATGCCGCCTTCATGGCCGACCATTGTACCACGCCGGCTCGATCCGTGGGACCGAATCGAGCAAAAACACGCCAAAATTCATCGCCTGTCCCAGGGGCGCGGGCCCACGGCCGTGATGTCGATGGGCTCGAAGCCCAGCGCCAAAGCCGGCGAATCGGGCCGGAGGCGGAAATCGTAGTGGTCCGCATCAACGAAGAGCGGATCGGCGTACACCGAATGCCTGTCTTTGCCGGTCTCGTGCCATTTGTCCCAGGCTAGACCATTGAAGTCCACCTCATCGAGCTTGAGCGTCGGGTTGAAGTAGACGTTCCAGTCCATATCGAACGTGCTGGTCATCTCGCGGGTTCCGCCGGAATCCTTCGGATGGAAGTAGAACGTGTACGGCTTGTCCTGCCACTTGTTGTCCAGCAGCTTGCCCTCTTTCCAATACACGATGTTGTTCTCGAAGAACACGCTCTTGTGCGGCTCGACGCGGCTGCGGCTAAGCTGCTGAAGACGCCCGAAGGCGAAGATGTTGTTGCGCACCGTCACTTCCTTGCAGAAGTGAATATTGTAGCCGGCGAACTTGGTGTTGTAGATCACGTTGTTTTCGATGAGCAAGTGCGACGAGCCTTCGTCGTTGTAGATGCCCCACCCGCCGTAGTGGTTGGCCTCGACGTCGTGGATCAGATTGTTGCGCAGCACCGTGCCCGGCGCCAGGCCCAACGTGTAGATCGCACCCATGTCCGAGAGTAGACCCTGGCCGATGTGGTGGATGTGGTTGAACTCGATCATGTTGTCACGACTGACGCTGCGCTGATAGCCCCAGTTCCACCCGACCGAAACCCCGGTGTACCAGCCATGATGGATGTCATTGTGGGCGACGTGATTGCCGTTGGTGTGCATCAGGAGTACGCCCACGGCCGAGGGATACTCCTCGCCATAGTGGTGCAGAGCGTTGTCACTGATCACGTTGTATCCGGTTCGCTCCAACGGATGGTCCTTCTCCGTCCCGCCATTGACGCGAAAGCCACCGGCGCCGAGGTAGCTGATGTCGTTGTGCGTGAACTGGTTGTCCCGGCAACCCGTGCCAATCTCGAAAGCGAACGTGCCCGTACGTGTCACCTGGCAGCGATCGAAGCAACAGTGGCGCGTCCCGCTCATCGTGATGGCAGCCGGCACGCTGGCCGAGCCTTGCCGGTCGTTCGAGTTGCCCGGCGGCAGTTGCCAATTCGTGTAGCGAAACGAGATGCCTTCGAAACTGATATGTTCGACGTACTGACGCTGAACGGCGTCGCCCTGGAAATGAATGAAGGCCGGCGCCACCGGCGCCATGACCTCGGCGGTGCGCAGGTCATCACCTGGCTTGGGCATGATATGGAGGACGCCCGTCTGGCGATTCAAGTACCACTCACCCGGCTCATCGAGTCCCTCAAAAACATTCTCGACGATGTAGCGGGCGCCGTTCTCGCTGAAATCATCGGTGAAGACCTTGCCCGCTTTGTGCTTGAAGGTCACAAGCTGCTCGTCGGTGTCGATCGACTGGATCGGCAGATGCGAATCGGTCCAGAAGTGATAGACGATCACCTCCACGTCGTCGAGATTGGTCCAGGCGGGATCGAGATCGCCCGGCTTGAACTCGAACGATTGACAGTCCTTGTGATAATGGGCCGTCTTGGGCGTGCCTTCCGGACAACCGGCCACGCGCAGAAAACCCTCATTCGGGATGCGGGCCCGGCGATACGAGCGGCCGTTCACATAGAGTTGGCGAAAGGTCCATTGCCCTGCTTTGACGGCCGGGATCGCGACGCTCCAGAGGCCGCCCTCACCTTGCTTGAATCCGGAGATTTGCCGCCCCCCGCTGACAATAGGCTTCTCCTCCGGGTAGGCGCGATAGATCACAGGGCACTCCGCCGTCCCCGAATCGACGGGGTCCAGTACCAGGGGCCTAATGATTGCGTAAGTTCCTCCCCGCAGATAGATCGTGACCGGTTTGCTCAGCGGACCGCTCTGTTTCAGTGTGCGGACGGCGTCCCGCGCCCGTGTGAGCGTGCGGAAAGGCTGCTGAATCGATGTCCCGGCAGCCCCATCGTCGCCATCGGGCGCGAGATAGAAGGCATGTTCATCGGCGGCCCCAGCCCCATTGACCGTGGCAAGGACTACGAACACGAGGAGGACACGTGCGAGGAAACGCGGCATGGAATTTCTCCTTTGTTGAGCGTCGAGTAGCTGGTACGATCACGACGGTCCAAGACCATCAATTGGTATATCACAAAACCGACGCAATGTCCATCCGCTTCGGAGGTTGAATGATGCGAACGCTCTTATCTGTATCGCTGCTGCTGGCTATCAACTCTGTCGGCCTGTCGCAAGCCAGAACGCGGCCGACGGGTGTCACTTTCCACCAGGACACGCTCTTTCGCTCGGACCATCGCGGCGACAACTGGTGTCTGACCTGGACCGCTGACGGGTCGCAGGTCACTTCGATGTGCGATGGGAACTGGCTGGGTGGCGAGACGAGCTATCACAACCATCTCTACCGCATCCTTGGCGGGCCCGATGGCTTTCGTCGCGAGGACATCCCGAATTACCCGCAATTCGTCTGGGGCACGGGCAGTTGGTTCGGCTATGGCATCGTTTCTATCGATGGTGTCCTGTACGCCACGATTTCCAAGACGCCACGCAATAGCTGGTCGGGCCCGTTTCGAGGGCTCAAGCTGCTCAAGTCCAGCGACAATGGCCAGTCCTGGTACCGTGTGAACGGTCGCGGCGCAGAACGCCTGATCGGCCCCAATGACGAGGCCCGCAACGCGGTGAACGCTGACGAGATGTTCTTCCTGGAAGAATCCGGCCTGGGCCATCTGGAGCAGGAGGCGTATCCGTTCTCGTTTGTGGCCTTCGCCCAGCATGGCCAGGACAATGCGGCCGCGCAGGATGGTTACGTGTATATCTACTCGCCCGAGGGAGCGCACGCTCACCAGCTCTTGCTCGCCCGCGTCCCGAAGGACCAGCTCGGCGTGCGCAACGCGTGGGAATACTACGCCGGCCGTGACGGAATCGATCCCGTCTGGACCAAAGACCTGGACCTGCGCGGATCTGTCTGCACCTTCCCGCGCCGGAGCGAGAAAGGCCACTACTTCGGTTGGTACTCCTGGCTGCCTTCGGTCGTCTGGAACGAAGGGCTCGGCGTCTACATCATGGTCAACGGGGGCACCTACGCCGGACGCGGCATGAGTGAATCCGACCAGGATTACTACGATGCCTGGATGCATACCGAGACGGGCAGTCTGGGCTTCTGGTATGCCCGCCGGCCCTGGGGGCCCTGGCGACGGATCTACTATACCGACTACTGGACCGTCGACGATCCGCAGAACCGAACGTACCAACCCAAGCTCTCGCCCAAATGGATCAGCGCCGATGGCAAGCAGATGGTCCTGATCTGGTCGGACGCCATGCGCAACGAGCAAGGCCGCTCCCACACCGTCAATTACCGGTGGAATCACATGAAGATCACCATAGAGACCAATTGACCGCGAATCATTGACGAACGCGCCGGCGATGCGATAGGATGGCGGGCCAATACCGTGACGCTGGGCAAGACGCAGATCTGACGAAAGCTCTCACGAGGTGACGATGGTATTTCTCGGGTTAGACGTGGCGATCTGGATCGTGCTGGCGGTATACCTGGCCGGCATGCTGCTGATGGGCTGGTGGAGCAAACGGGGAATCGCCAACCAGGAAGGCTACCTGCTGGGCAACCGCCAGTTCGGCGTGACGATGATGGTAATGCACGCCTTCGGCGCCGGCACCAATCCGGGGGACGTCGCCGGCGTGATGAGCCGCACGGTGTCCAGCGGCGCTTCGGGCATCTGGGTCTCCTGGATGTGGATGTTCGGCACGCCCTTCTACTGGTTGATCGCGCCGATCGTCCGGCGCATGCGCTGCCTGACCCTGGCGGATTTCTTCCAGGAACGGTTCGGCAAAGCCGCCAGTGCCCTCTATATCGTCGTGGCGTCGGCCGGCATGATCGTCTGCCTGGCCAGTGTGCTGTTGGCCACCGCCCGCACCGCGCAAGGGCTCATGGGCAAAGCCACCACTCAAGCTACGGTCGCCGGACAGACCGCCAGCAACGGGTGGCAGCCTCAAACGGAGCTTGGGGATGGCTCATCCGCAGCGACCATCCCCAAGGCCTCCGGCCTTGAGGCTGCCACCCCCTTACTGACCCAACGTGAGAGCGACGTGTGGTTCTTCGGCATCCTGTTCGTGACCACCGCGGTCTTTCTCGTCTACAGCTACTGGGGCGGCATCGTCGCGGCCATTCGCACGGACATGATCCAGGGCTTGATGATCATTGCGCTGTCGGTGATCGCCATCCCGGCGGCGCTGAATCTCACCGAAGTCGGAGGTCTCGCGGGGATGCGCGCGACCCTCGCGGCCCAGACGGAGCGAGGCAACCTGCTCAGCCTGTTCGATCCAGGTCAGTTCAATCTGGTCGCGGTGATTCTCCTGTGTATCAACGCCCCGCTCAGCGCGTTGGCCTTTCCACATTTGATTCCCGTGTGCGGGGCCGGCCGCACTGAGTGGGAAGGTCGCGTCGGCTTCGCCTATGGCAACATGCTCAAGCGCATCTGCACCATCGGCTGGTGCCTGCTCGGTCTGGCCTGGCTGACCTACCTGATCCAGACCGGCGCCGCCATCCATCCGGATGCGGCCTTTGGCGATTCCATTCGCATGCTGCTCTCGCCCCTGCTGCAAGGCGTCATGCTCGCCTGCGTCCTGGCGACCGCCATGTCGTCGGGCGACGCGTTCCAGATCACGATCGCCGGGCTGTTCTCCGAGAATATCTACCGAACCTACATCCAACCCAAAGCCGACGGTCGGCGCATGGTCCATGTCACGCGGGTCGCGGGCATTGTCGTCGTGTTGATCGCGCTGGGCGTCGCCATTCTGATGCGCGACAGCGTGGTCAAGTCGATCCTCGACTACTTCAACATCCTGAGCCTGGTAGGCATTTCGACCGGCATGGGCATTCTCTGGCGCCGCATGAATACCACCGGGATGTTCTGCAGCACGGTTTCAGCCGTGGTCGTCTTCGTGGTGACGCGCTACATCGGCAACCAACCGCGCGAAATCACGGTGGGCCTGCCCATGCTGGTGGGCGTTGTCGGTGGCATCGTCGGCAGCCTGCTGAGCGAACCGCCCAAACGCGAGACCATCGAACGCTTTCTCACCAAGATTTACGTTCCGATCGGTCAGGAAGAGAAGCTCGATCTGCCCCTTGATGAGGCGGTCCCGGCCTCCCAGCGCTGGATCACCGCCGGCGGCCTGTTCATCCCCAAACCCACCCGCCAGACCTGGCTGGGCTTCCTCGTCACGCTGGGTATCTGCGTGCTGTGCGTGATCGTCATGGTGGCGCTGCTGAAGGGATGACTGTCGCTTGCAGATTCGCATCGATACAATGTGCGGGCGAATGATGATTCGCCCCTACGCAGATTGCACAGGGCTTGGCCAACTGCACAACGACGTCGATACACTGTAGGGGCGAATCATCATTCGCCCCATCGGGTCAAGGACATATATGGAACAAATAGAACAATGGACCGAGACATTGACAACGATCGCCGCGCAGCCGCTGGAGTTCTGTAGCGATGTCCCCGCCATTGCGCATCGCCTCGAAGCGTGGTGGCAGCAGGAGTTGGTGGATCGCCCCGTTTTCCTGGCGCAAGCCAATACGCATCCGGAGCGGCCCATCACGCGCCGGCTGGAACTGATGAACGACGCGGACGCCTGGCTGGCCGCCAAGCTTCAGGACATGCAACAACTGCACCGCGTCGGTGACACGCTGCCCCACGTGCGGGCCGATTTCGGAGCGGTTCTGCTGGGCAGCCTGCTCGGTGGCCAACGTGAGGTCCGCTCCGACACGAGTTGGACGCACGCGTTTATCGATGACGACTGGTCGAACGCGCCGGACTGGACGATCCCTGACGACCACCCCGATTGGCTGCTGTTGCAGCAGTTGACCAAGCTGGTCGCCGAAGACGCGAAGGGCCGGTATCTCGTCTGTACGCCCGACCTGGGGGGCTCGGCCGACGTGTTGCTAAACCTGCGAGGCTCGGCGCAACTGTGCATGGACGTGGTGATGCGGCCCGAGACCATCCAGGCAGCCATCGACGCCATCTATCAGAGCTGGCGGCAAGCGTTCACCAGTCTTTACGCCAACGCGACGGAACACGGCGCGGGTGTAGTCCATTGGCTGGGCTTGTGGTCGAGCCGGCCGTACGTGGTTCCCGCCTGCGACTTCAACGCCTTGATCGGCCCGGCCCATTTCCAACAACTCTTCTTGCCCGAGATCGCGCGACAGGCCGAGACCGTTGGGCGTGCGATCTTCCATCTGGACGGACCCGACGCCGCAAGGCACATCGATGCCCTGCTCGACGTGCCGCACATCGAGGCGATCCAGTTCACGCCCGGTGCGGGTAGCCCGTCGGCGCTGCAATGGCTCGACATGCTGCGCAAGATTCAGGACAAAGGCCGCTCGCTGCTCATCTTCACACCAGCCGAGGAAGTGATCGAGCTGGCCCAATCACTCAAACCCGAAGGCCTGGCCATTCTCATTGAGTCGCCCCCCGCCCCCAATGACCTCGATGCACTCTTCAGGCAGTTCTGCCGTCCATTCGAAGGTTGATTTTCGCGCTGTTTTGCGGCATGGTAGGCCGCACTCGAAGGAATAGGTCTGATAGGTCCTATTCGACCTATAGGACCTATAAATGGAAAAAACCTACGATGAGGAACCGCCGTGCTTGCAGCCGTTGAACCGACGTACTTGATCTCCAGCCCGCTGGCCGTGCTGATGACGCTGGCCGCGGTCGCGGGGGGAGCCTTCTTTGTCGAACAACAGACGAAATGGAAGTTGTTCTCCTATGTGCCACCCATGGTGTTCATTTATTCGGTGCCCATGGTCTTATCGAACACATCCGTGCTGGCCCACGAAAGCCCCGTCTACGGCGTCATGAGCAGCACGGTTCTGCCCTTCCTGCTGGTGGTCATGCTGCTGAAAGTCGACGTCGTTTCCACCATCCGCGTGATGGGCAAAGGCATTCTGGTGATGCTGTGCGGTTCGGCCGGTGTCATTCTCGGCGCGCCGTTGGCCTACGCGCTGATCAAGAGCAAGCTGGACCCGACCGGTTGGAAGGCCTTCGGCACGCTGGCGGGCAGTTGGATCGGCGGTACCGGGAACATGGCGGCGATCAGCCAGGGCATCGAAGCGTCGGGAACGGAGTTCGGTCTGGCCGTACTGGGTGACAACGCCGCGTATCTGGTCTGGCTACCGATCCTGCTGGCATCCAAAGGTCTGGCCGGCTGGTTCAATCGCTTCGCCCGCGTCGATCCGAAACGCATCGCCATGCTGGAAGCGTCCAGCGCCGATCTCGATCGAGACGAAGAGAAGCCCGCGATGCGGCATCTGCTGTATCTGCTGTTCCTGGGTCTGGCCGCGACGTTTTTGGCTGAGGCAGTGTCTCACAACATGCCGGAACTGCCCCCCGTTCTTACGGCGGGCTCGTGGAAGATTCTGCTGGTGACCACGCTCGGTCTGCTGCTCTCGGCGACGCCCGCCCGCAAGATCCCCGGCAGTCACGAATTGGCGATGGCGCTGGTGTATCTCTTTGTCGCCAACATGGGAGCGCGAGCCAACCTGTCCGGCCTGAGAGAGCAGGCCTTGTGGTTCGTCTTGGGCGCCTACCTTTGGATCGCTCTGCACGGCGCCATGTGCGTCCTGGGCGCCCGCCTGTTTCACGTGGACGTCCACTCGACCGCCATCGCCAGCGCCGCCAATATCGGCGGCGCCGCCAGTGCCCCGGTGGTCGCAGCCCACCACAATCCCAAACTCGTTCCGGTCAGCATTCTCATGGCCCTGATCGGTTACGCCGTCGGCACGTACGGCGCCTTCGTCGCCGCCTGGCTGTGTCAGCTCATCGCGTAAGGTTCCATCCTGCCGGTGCTGCGTGAGGCGTCGGTCCTCAGGTGCAACGCGAAAACATTGACTATGCCACTGTCACCCCTGCGCAGGCAGGGGGCCAGACTGTATCGAAGCAGTCTGGATTCCCGCCTGCGCGGGAATGACAATGTTGACCAAGTGCCCCCTGCCTCATTCGACAATCACCGATCTTGCGGCACGATTTTGAACGCGACGTCGTGGCCGATGTGCAGCGCGTGGCCGGCGGTGGTGTTGAGTTCGGGGATCGTGCAGGTGAGCTTGCCCCCGCGCGTCTCGATGGTCTCCGCGTCCAGATAACGGCCTCGCCAGGTTCGGTAGAGCCGCACGTCGTAGGCACCGTCGGGCAAACCCGAGATCGTAAACGTCTCGTTCGCGATGCTGGTGCGCGGATTGACCACCCAACCGACGATCAGCTCGTCGCTCTGCATTGCCCAGGCGTCGCAGTCACCGGCCGTGATCTGGGCCGGTTCCAGTTTGAGATTGGCAAAGTCAATATCACCGACGAACTGCGAGAAATTGCGCATCTGATTCGTCACGACGCTGTCGTTGAGCCAGTCCGAATAGGCCCACCAGAAAGGCGTCGCGCACAAACCATTCGCCAGGCTCACCCACAGGGCGTTGTGATACATCGCCAGATACCCGGGCATCCCTGGCTCGTAGTAGGTGTGGTCCCAGCCGCACTCGCCGATGATCGCGGGCTTGCGCCAGCCTTTCCAGAGGTCTTGCGTCTGCTTGGCGTAGTTGCGATAGCTGAACTGAAGCGGATTCTCGTCGTTCGGTCCCAGTTTACCACTCTTGGGCATGGGATGGCCCTGCGCCTCGTAGATCTCGCGGGCGGCGATGTCAAAGATCCCGTAGCCGCCCGGCCACCACTGACCGATCCCGCCGCTCTGCGTGCCCGTGGTCGGCCGGCCATACGGATCGTGCTGACTGAAATAGTCGTGCATCTTCCGCGACCACTGCTCGGCCACGTCCTGGCCACCTTTGAGCCATCCTTCGGTGCCGTTAATCTCATCGACGATGAACCAGAGGAACAGGGCCCGGCTGTAACCCCACCGTGCGATGATGTAGCGGTAGAGTTTCTCCTGGTATTCCCACGCCTGGCTGCTGCCAAAGAAATCCTCGGCACTGCTGACGAGGTGATACGGGTTGTTACGGTAGCGGGCGTTGCCACCGCCCCAGACGGCTTGCGAGATGTAGGAATGAAACCACACATTCCAACTGATGTGCAGGTTGCGCCGCTCGCACCATTCGAAAAGCTGATCCATCCGCCCGCAGCGATTCTGATCGTAGCGGCCGAGACCCGTACCCATCGTCTCCAGCGGCGTCGGGAAGAAGCCGATGAAGTTGGCCCCGCGCCGTTGCAAGTTGTCCAGCCCCTCCTCGGTGATGCGTCCCTCGTTGAACAGTTCATAGCTGTCGTTGTACCACAGGCCGACGCCGTAGTACGACGTACCATCCGTGTAGCTTAGATACCGCTTATTCGGTGCGATGCCAATGAAACCATGAAGGGTCGAATCGACGGCGGTGAACTGGCCCGTGCGTGCCCCGGAGGTCCCTTCCGTATCCGTCACCGTGACCGCATAGCGCCACACGCCCTGCTCCGTCGGCGCGAAACGTACCATCCACAGCGAAGCCCAACTGGAGGGATTGTAGAAGCCGTCAATCTTCCACGTCTTACCCGAGGGCGCCGTGAACTCGGCCCTCAGATCGATCTGCTCCGGATCGAACGGATTCGTATAGGTCGCCTCGAGATCGATCCGCAACTCGAACTTCTCGTACATCCCCACCTGCCGCGCATCGGCCCGCACCGAACGAATCGAGGGTGGCTCCCCCGTCGCGACCGTCGCGAAGATCAAGCCAATCAGACCCACGACCACACCTGAAACGCCACTACACGTTGGCTGGAACACCGTTCGAGATTCCATCGATCGCAACTCCTTCAGCTTTGATCACCAGGGTTTCATTTGTGTTGCCACGTCACTGGAAGTCTGAGTGTGCCTGACGAAGACACTAAGAGAGCCCGGCCCCTGCGTCAAGACCGCTCCAGATGTGCACCAAGGCGATGACATACCCCCATCTTGACGCTCCTGTACCAGAGCCATAGAATGCCGTGAGGATGGAGGAAACCAGGGAGAACCACGTTTATTGGGAGAAAGAGACCATGCGTAGTCGCAATTCCGTCCGCCTGCTCCAAATCGTGCCAGTTCTCGTCATCCTGATGTTGGCGGCAGGATGTGCGAGCGATCAACGTGAATGCTCGGCAACCGACACTCCGGCCAGCCTCGGTAGCGGTCTGGAGATCGGCATGGGAACGCTTCCTCTGCTAACGAACGCCCGCACTCGTTCGATCTCGGCCGAGAACCCGACCGGGGCGAAGGGCCGGGGGGGCATGGCGGTCCCCAATCCGGCCGATCCGAAGCCAGCCGCCTCCGCCCGCGCCGCCGACACTCTGGGCCAGGGCTGGAAAGTACGTCCCTTTCTCAGGGTTGACGCCGGGCAGACCGTGACGCTGATGGATGTGGACGGACCCGGTATCATCCAGCATATCTGGATGGTGGAAGGGTTGAGCCGGGCACACATCCTGCGCGTCTATTGGGACAACGAGTCGACGCCATCCGTCGAAGTGCCGGTGCCGGACTTCTTCGCCGTGGGTCACGAGCGGTTCGCCCGGGTCAATTCGCAGGCCGTGGTGGTCAATCCGCGTAACGCGCTGAACTGCTACTGGCCCATGCCCTTCCGCAAGCACGTGAGGATGACCTTCACCAACGAAGCAGACAAAGACCTGCACCTGTTGGCGTTTCAGATCGACTACGTGGAGACAAAGGTTCCGGCCAATGCCGCTTATCTCCACGCCCAATGGCGCCGCGCCGAGACGAGCGAACGGAATCCCTATGTGATTCTGGACGGCGTCAAAGGCAAGGGACGCTACGTGGGGACGTTCCTGGCCTGGACGCAGCTTTCCAAAGGCTGGTTCGGCGAAGGGGAAATCAAATTCTACATGGACGGCGACGAGGCCTTCCCAACCATCTGCGGGACGGGAACGGAAGATTACTTCTGTGGCAGCTACGGATTCCCGGAATCGTACAGCACCGCCTATATCGGTACCACGCTACCGAGCGACGAGGGTCAAGCTCCCAGTTACTGGAGTCTCTACCGCTGGCACATTCTCGATCCCATCTGCTACGACGAGAACCTGCGTGTCACCATCCAGGCCCTGGGCTGGGGCAACGACGGCAAATATAAGAAGCTCGCCGACGACATCGCCTCGGTCGCCTACTGGTACCAGGCCGAACCCCACGCGCCCTTCCCCACCCTGCCCCCGCTGGAGCAACGACGCCCCTACCAGGCTCCGAACTAAGGCCTCACGAAGTGGATAAGGGGTCGACGGTATCCTGGTATTCGATGCGCAGTCGGTGGAGGTGTCGTTTGAGAGCGCTGATGGTGTCGGTGTAAGCAGGATTGTCGTATTGGTTGGTCTGCTCGCGCGGGTCGGTCTGCAGGTCGTACAGTTCCCAACACTGCTGCGGCTCGCGTCCCATGCGAACGAGGCCATAGTAGTAGATCAGTTTGTAACGTTTCGTGCGAATACCATAGTGACTGGGCCGTTCTTCTTGGTGGGTCCAGTAGTGGTAGTACATGGCGTCGCGCCAGTCGCCGGGCGTGTGACCGGCCAGGTTTGCGCGGAAGCTGCGACCCTGCATGTCGCCCGGCACCGTCGCGCCGGCATAGTCGAGAAACAGCTCGGCGAAGTCGATGTTCAGCACGATCTCGTCGAGGCTCGTACGCGGCGCGATCTCGCGCGGATAGCGCATCACGAACGGCATCCGCAGCGATTCTTCCAGCATGAACCGCTTGTCGAACAGATTGTGCTCGCCCAGGAAATAGCCTTGATCGGCCGTATAGATCACCACCGTATCCTCGGCCTGTCCGGTCTCGTCCAGCCAGGCCAATAACCGTCCGACGTTGTCGTCGATGCCCGCCACGGCCCGCAGGTAGTCCTTCATGAACTTCTGGTAGGTCGCGCTGCGAATCCCAGCGGCGTCCAGGCCCGCGACATCGAGCTTGGGCGGTGCGTACCGATTCGGGCTCTTCTGAAAGCGCTGGGCCAGAATCTCCAAAGGCCAGCCCTCGAACCGCTTGCCGCGCGGGCTCTCGGGCCAGAACAGATCCTCCGGCTCGGGCAAATTTCGGTCGGCGTAGAGATGGCGATAGCGCTCGTGGCTGTAGAACGGCTCGTGCACCGCCTTGAAGTGACACATCAGCGCAAAAGGCTTGCCGGCATCGCGCCCGCCCCGAAGCCAATTGAGCGCCAGATCGGTAATGACGTCCGTCGAATGCCCCTGGTGGGCCTCGCCCCCCTGCTGCCAGTCGGCGCCGGTCTCATAGAGAATCGGGTTGTGGTACCGGCCCTGACCGCGCAGGACGTTGTAATAGTCGAAGCCCGCGGGCTGGTCCTTCAGATGCCACTTGCCGACAAGGGCGGTCTGGTAGCCGGCGGCTTGGAGATGCTTGGCAACGTTGTCGGCGGTCGGAGCCAGCCGGCCCGCCAGGGTCTTGGCGCCATGGATGTGGCTGTATTGCCCGGAGAGAATGCTGGCCCGGCTCGGCACGCAGATCGAATTCGTGCAGAAGCAGTTGCGCAGGATCGCCCCCTCAGTAGCGATGCGATCGATATGCGGTGTGGGCGCGTAGGCGCTAAGCCGCAACCCATAGCAGCCCATCGCCTGACTCGTGTGATCGTCGGACATAATAAACAGAAGGTTGGGCCGCCGGTCCGATCCGCCGGGCCGTTGCGCCGCAAACGCAGAACCCAACAGCGCCGAACCGACACTCGTGCCGGCAACCTGTAGAAAGCGCCTTCGTTTCATGGTCTCCTCGCATCATGTCTCATGACGTGTGCCTTGGGGCCTTGAGTATACGCCCCCTATCGAGCCGCTGCAACACCAGCCGGCGACGACGGGTCGGATTTCCCTTGCCCTCTGGGGTCCGGCGGATCACAATGTCCATTCAAAGATGGGCCTGTGCTCATCTTTGACAGATCCGTAACATCGAGAAGGAGAGCGACCCATGAAAAGAGGAATATCCTTCCTGCGAACCCCCTTGATTGTGACGCTGGCCCTGATGCTGGTCGTGGCGCTGTTCGTTCCGACGGCGAGCGCCGAAACGAAAGCCCAGCGGGACGCGCGGATGCAGTGGTGGCGCGAGGCCCGGTTCGGGATGTTCGTGCATTGGGGCCTGTACAGCGGTTTGGCCGGCACGTGGAAAGAGAAACCCGTCGGCACGCGGGGCGGCATGGAGTGGATCCAGCAGCGCGTTCGCGCCGATACCTGGGAATACGCCCACGAAGCGGTCCCGCACTTCCGGCCCACCGAGGGCTTCGCCAAGGAATGGGCCAGGCTCGCCAAGGAAGCGGGCTGTCGCTACGTGGTCTTCACGACCAAGCACCATGACGGTTTCGGCCTGTTCGACTCGGAGTACAGCACGTACGATGCCCACGATTGGGTCGGCCGCGACCTCTGCAAGGAGATCACCGATGCGATCCGCGCCGAGGGCTTGAAGGTGGGCTATTACCACTCCGTCATCGACTGGCACCATCCGCAATACGACTACGAAAAGGCCAACCGGCTGCCTCATCCGCTGCGGGGCAAACCCTCACCCAACGGCCCGCGCAACCACGACATCTACGTGCGGTACCTGCACCAGCAGGCCCGCGAGCTGTTCTCCAACTACGGCACGCTCGATATCATTTGGTGGGATTATTCCAAGGAAGGCAACGACGGGCCCTTCTGGCGTTCGGATGAGCTGATGGCGATGGCGCGGAGCTTGCAGCCCGGGATCATCTCGAACAACCGCCTCTACCACATCCCGAACATCGAGAAGGAAGACTCCGTCGACCGGCTGAAGAAATGGAAGCCCGAACAAGGTGACTTCACCACGCCCGAGCAGACCATCCCCTCGACCGGCATCGAGGGCGTCGACTGGGAAGTCTGCATGACCATGAACACCACCTGGGGCTACTCCGAGCACGACCACGCCTGGAAATCCAACGAGACCCTGATCCACAACCTCATCGACATCGTCTCGAAGGGTGGCAACTACCTGCTCAATATCGGGCCCAAAGGCGACGGCTCGATCCCGCAGGAGAGCATCGACGCCATGCACACCATCGGCAAGTGGATGGCCACCAATGGCGAGGCGATCTACGCCACGAGCGCCAGCCCCTTCGAGAAGCCGGCCTGGGGCCGCTACACCGCCAAGCCGGGCAAGGTCTACGCCCACGTCTTCGACTGGCCCGGCAACGGCAAGCTCGAGGTCCCGCTAAAGGACACGTCCGCGAAGAAAGCCTATCTGCTGGCCGATGCGAGCCAAAAGGCTCTGAAGGTGCAAACCGGATCGAGCGGTATTACGATTCAATTGCCGGCAGAGGCACCGGATGCCATCGCCTCGGTCATCGCTATCGAGTACTGACCCATGCATAGAACAGCACCCATTTCCCTGTTCCTCATGGTTTGGATATCCGTAGGGGCGAATCATCATTCGCCCTTACGCGCCGCGACCGCGCACGACGACTTGTCCTCATTTGTCGTGGTCAGTCCGCGCGACAGCCGCTATTTCGAGCTGTCCAACGGCAGCCCGTATATCCCCATCGGGTTCAATCTGGTCGGTCCGCCGCGGGAAGCGGAGTTCGATCGGCTTTTTGCGACGATGGCCGCCAATCGGATCAACTACGTGCGCGTCTGGCTGGGCCACAACGACTGGAACGTCGAGCACGAAGCGTGCCTTCAGTTCGACCCGGCCCGCGCCCGGACCATCGAGCGCTTCCTCGCTCTGGCCCGCCGGCACGGCGTCCGCGTCAAGATGTGCCTCGAATACTTCCGCGACATCCGCGCCGAGCGCAACCGTTGGTCGGACAACCTGGTCTATCACAAAGCCAACGGCGGGCGCTATGAGAGCATGCACGAATACCTCTCCTCCCGTGCCGGCCGGGACCACTTCAAGGCCAAGCTCGACTGGTACGCCGACCGCTACGGCGACGAGCCGGCGGTTTTCGCCTGGGAACTGTGGAACGAGATGGACGCGGTGCGCGATTCGGAATGGCTCGACTGGACCAAGGAGATGTTGCCCGAGCTGAAGCGCCGCTGGCCGCACAACCTCGCGATCCAGAGCTTGGGCAGTTACGATTGGGAGCGTAAACGCGACAGCTATCGCACGCTGTGCCAGCTCGAAGACAACGAGGTCGCCCAAGTCCATCGCTACCTCGACGAGGGCGCGGGCTGGGAGGTCTGTCATGGGCCGGTCGATGTATTGGCCGCCCAGGCCGTGCGCGAATTGATCGCCTTCGACGCGGGTAAGCCGATCATCCTGACCGAAACCGGCGCCGTCAAACCGCGCCATACGGGCTGTTCCGAACTCTATGCCAAAGATCCCGACGGTACGCTCCTGCACGACATGCTCTTCGCGCCGTTCTTCAGCGGCGCGGCCGGCACGGGTCATGGCTGGTGGTGGCGCCAGGCTGTCGAGACGCCCAACCTGTGGTATCACTTCGCTCGCTTCGCCGAAGCGGTTGAGGACATCGACCCACCGGCCGAGAACTTCCAGCCCGTGATGCTCGCGCACGAGCGTCTGCGCATCTACGGCCTCTCGGGCAAGACTGTATTCCTCGCCTGGTGCCGTGACGCCCAGAACGACTGGAAGGCCGAACTGGTTGAGGGCAAAGAACCTGAAACCCTAGCCAATATCGCGATGGACGTATCGAACTTGCAACTGCCAGCGACTGCCACAGCCCAGATCTACGATCCCTGGACCGATACGTGGCAAACGGTCGGCCTGCGCAATGGCAAGCTCACCATCCCCACCCTGCGCCGATCCATCGTCGTCCGCATCACGAAGAACGCGCGGGAAAACTCGGCTCCGCAAAACTAGCGCGTGCCGTAGCGAATCCGCTCGAAGGGGATCGTGCCACTGACGACATCGCAGAAGGCCTTGCCATCTTTGACGCCGACGGTGCCGTATCCGGTAGCGGTGCACAGGAACGCCTTGTAGTCCCCTTTGATCGGCGGATCGACGTAGAGGACCTTATCCACGGCATCGTAGCGCGTCCCGCTGTAGGCCGCCAGCAGCGCGTAGCTGGACATGGCCCGCGCGTACCAGTGGCCGCACTCGTATTCGTTGAAGGGATTGCGGCTGCGTCCGTCGTAGCGATCGCGGGCCACGCGCACGATGTCGAGCCCTTCATCGATCATGCCGCGCAGGATCAAATGCGAGGCCACCTGGTATTCGATCCCGGTCCAGACTTCGTTGCTGTAAACGAACGGCAGTGAGAGCATCCCGCCCTTAGGCCAGGTGCACAGCAGCAGTCCGCCGTCATCGCCCATGGCGTAGCCCGGGCGTTGGGGATTGGCATGCTCGGAGAGATCCCGTTTGAGATTGTACTTGTGGATGCTCTTGAGATGGCTGTCCACCTTGTCCTGATCGAGCACCTCACCGACCCCGGAAACCGCCGCCAACCAGCAGCCCAGGACGCCATCGGAGAGACAGCCGCTCCCATACTGGTACTTGGGCCCTTCGGTCTTCAGCAATTCCAGCGCCTCGGGCGTGTAGCTTCGGCCCATACTCTGGACCTCGAGCGGACTGCTGGCCCGCAATCCTTTCGTCTGGATCTGTTGAATGAAGTACTCGCCGTCGAAGAGCTTCTCGTTAACGAATTTCTCTCCCTTGTCCAGCAACTCCTCGAAGAGCGACACATCGTCGCCCGCGGCGCGACCCATGGCCACCGCCGCCTTGAGCGCCCCGAGATAGAAACTGCTGCACATCCCGTCCGGGCCCCAGAACTCGATGTCGTAGGTATTGTGATGGGGCTCGCGCAGAATGCCCTCGTGCTTGGGGTCCCAGGTCTCGATGCAGTAATGCAGGCTCTGCCTGACCTGGGGCCAAAGCTCCTTCATCCACGTGGTATCGCCACTGATGCGCCACTCGCGATAGATTTTCATCGTGCAGCCCAGTTGTCCATCGCTGGCGGCGTGGAAACCGTGTCCCGGGGCACCGATCGGCAGCGGGCAGCGGAAATTCTGGTGTCCCTGGTCGTTCTGACAGACGCAGAATTCGGTTTCGCGCAACGTCCGTTCGAGCGCAGGGAACAGATGCGGGATCGCCTGGGCGTAGTTCCACACATGCGTACATGATCCATGGCAACACCCCGCATCGTCGTGACAACCCTCGAAAGCCCAGAACCGCCCGTCGATCTGCCTGAGAACCGTGGGCGATTTTAGGATCGTCAGATTCGCCGCCACGGCCTCGACCACCTCGGCCGGCAGCGTCGTATCGTAGAAGCAATCGCTGAACATCTTGCTCGCAGCCCGCAGCTTGTCGTAATCCCGGCGCCAGCGGCCGACGACGGCGTCGATACTGAGAAACTTGCCCGCGTACCAGGGGCGATAGGCCTCCTCCTCACCGGAGGCTCCACCCCGGCGTACGTCACTGTAGGGCACGTACCAGCACAGCTTAAGCGCAACCGTCTTACTCTGGCCCGGCGCCAGTTCGAACGGCACGAACAGCGTCGCCCCCGGGCTGGGTCCGCCCTCTTGGGGGAAAGCGCTGTCGTAGCACTTGCCCTGGGCGATGTCCTTCCAGACCATGGTATATGAATCGAACCAACCGCCGCGGAACCAGGCGGCATTGACTTGGGCGCCAGGCTCATCGACGAACGCAGCGAAATACCCTTCGTCGTGCTTCTTCAATTCACCTCCCGCCGGCTGGGCGAGGACGAAGCCACCCTCGATGGTGCGAATCAAGGGGCGATGGCCCGGCATGTCCATGAAGTTCTCGGCGTTGAACGAATACACCGCCTCGATCTTCCGGCTGGCGGTATTGCGGAACGTGTACTCCAGCCCGACCATCGGCAGTGAGGCCGTGTCGGCATCGGGCGGCGCGAACGGACTCCAGCCGGTAATCTCGACCTGCAAAGGCATCTTGGGATCCGTCAGTCTCACCCTCCCGAAGGGAAAGCGCGCATGGAAACTCGCCTGGCGAAAGCGCGGCAGCCCGTAGGTGGTCTCGCCCAAACCATTGCCCGGCCCGCCGTACTGACCCGTGTGCGGATGGATCGAGAAGATCTTCCACTTCGGAATCGGCCCTTCCAGCACGCGGGCCAGGTTCTCCTCGCCTTTGACACACACGGCCGCGAAGACCTTCTCTTCGCGGAAGATGTCCGGGTGGCTGTGCAGCGAGAAATGACTCAGCATGCCCGCCCCTTCCAGGCAGATCATGCCGGCCCCGATCCCACCCATGGGAAAAGCGACGCGATCCAGATTCGTGGCGCTGTACGGGCCGTTGTATTGGTGGGCGCCAAAAGCCGCACCGCAGAAGATGACAAGGACGAGACCACAGAGGACGATTCGCAAGATTCGGCTGGGCTTCATTTCCACACTCCCTATCCTGGACTTCTCGTAGGCTGGTTCACCTGGGCACCCGATGCCTCCCCCACGCATGCCACCACGGGCACCCGAACGCTCTGTCGGACAGTATGTCCGATGGCTGCGGTGAATTCAAGCCTCCTCTACCGGTCCCCGAATCCACTCGGCGCCGCGCGTTTTGGTGGCCTCCCGACGGAAGAGGTGCTAAGATGCCCTGCGAAGGGGTTGGCTAACGGCGGTGGAGAACAAGGAAGGAAACAAGCACTGCCACAGGTACAAGGCCAACAATCATACAGAAGGATACCGGGGTACTGTAGCCCGTCCATATCGTAACGGGCCGGATGAAAAGATCCAGAAAGCACAGCACGATCGTAGCGAAAACCACATATTGCCATCGCTTGTCTGCACGTCTCCGAGTACAGGATAGCACACCCAAGAGAAGGATTGGTGCTTGAATCGGAGCAACGATCAGCGCCATCCTGAGACCGCCTTTCAGCAGAATCCAAGGATTCGCTCCCATGGGGCGGAGGTCGTGAATCCAAATGAGACTGGCAGTCCGAAGAACAAGGGCAAGCATAATTGCCACGAGAGTAAAGGTGCAATAGACGTATACTGTGCGTACAGGCTTCATTCTAAACCAGTCAACTGCCCATATATGGTTTCCGCTTAACATCCGAAGCCTCTGTCGGAATATCTCAATCGTATTGTAGCTTCGGTGATACGGAGGGGCAATCGTGGCTGGCGTAAAAAACTGGAGCTTTCCCTTCGTCCCTTTGGAAGCCGTGCCATATAATCGGCCTGTGCTCATCAAGTCCAGGAAGAAGGAGAACACCCTGTGAGAAACCAATTTGAAACGCGCTCTCAGACGCAGAGCCCTTTCTTGCTCGCTGCGATACTTTTGCCCGTGGTGGGTGGTTCGCTCGTCGCGCAGGCCAACAAGGCGTATGTAGTTTTACAGCGAGGGGATGTGAAAGCCGTGATCGTCAACAACGAGGCAGTCGACAATCACGTCTTGCCCGGCCACCGCGCCGGGTATAGCGGCGTGGCTTCGCTGACGCATCGCCAGCGCGGTGAGAATCTGTTCGTGCCGCTCTACGCGGGCCTGAACTTCGAGCACATCCACGATGGCACGGTTCAACCCCGAGAAGTTCTTTTCGAGCCCCGGAACGCACCGATGGAAATCAAACAAGTCGGTACCTATGCGGCCGAACTCCACCAACCGCCCACGCCCCACTGGCAACTGGAAAGCTGGCTCCGCTACGAACTGCTGGAAGACGGCGCCCTTGAACTAACCCTGGAATGCATTCCCCGCGCCCGCACCTTCAAGAACGACACCATCGGGCTCTTCTTCGCCAGCTATATCCATCAGCCCGAGTCGCTGGACATTCACTTTCGGGGGCGACCGGCCGATCACGAAACAGCGACCATTCAGTGGGTCCGTGGTGTCACGCCCGCTCACGGCGTGCTCGCCACCCATCTGGCCCTCGACGACCGGCGCGTATTTCCGCATGATGCCAAGTTCCCGATGACGCTCGTGTTCAATCGCTCGCACCATCGCTACGCCGAACCGTGGTACTACGGCGTCAGTCACGGCATGGCTTTCGCGCAGATCTTCCGCCCATGCGACCAGGTGCGTTTGAGTCAGTCCCCTTCCGGGGGCGGGTTCGGTAATCCCGCCTGGGACTTTCAGTGGTTTATCCCGAACTGCAAAGTGGGTCGGCGCTATCGCTTCGCCATGCGGGCCCTCTACACGCCGTTTAAATCGCAAGACCAACTGGTCGAAACGGTCGCGCCGCATCGCGCGGCGATGTCCGCAGGGGCTCAGATGGCCGTCCCGAAAATCGCCGGGCCGTACGTGCACGTCTACCAACCTGCCGGTGACGTCTTTTCCGGGCCGGATGCGGCGAACCTGAAGGCCGGACAACACTACGAGGAGTGGGTCCCCAACGATCATTGCTTCGTCAAAGACGGCGATGGACGCTGGCATGCGTTCGGCATCACCCATCCTCGAACCGATTTCGATCACGTGCACGCCGGGGAGACCCTGTCGTTCCACGCCGTCGCACCGCCCGGCCGCCTGAAAGATGTTCTGCGCGCAGGATCGTGGCAAGACCAACCCAAGATCTTGCCCCCGGCCGAACGCCCGGGCGAAATCGAAGCCAATCACGCACCGTATATCGTCAAGAAGGACGGGCTCTATCATATGATCTACGGCCCGACCCCGCTGCGCTACGCCGTCTCGAACGACCTGTACGAATGGACACCCAAGGGTCCGCTGGCGAACGCCCCGGCCGGGCGCGACCCCAGTGTCATTTTCTGGGACGGGGCCCACCACATCCTGGTGTGCGGGCAACACGAAGTCCTCATGGCCCGGTCCGAGGACCTGGTAACCTGCACGGGGACGCGCCGTATCCTGAAGATGAAGGACGGCGTGGACGCAGAATCCCCCTCGATCGTTCGGCACAATGACACGTTCTATCTTTTCGTCTGCGGCTGGAACGGCCGGTGGGACCGTAAGGATTTGAGCGGCGCGTACCAGCACGTCACCTACGTTTATCAATCAGACGATCCCTATTCGTTCGATTCCGAAAGCGAGGTAACACGTCTCGACGCCCACGCGCCCGAGGTCTTTCAGGACGAGGAAGGACACTGGTACATTTCCAGCGCCCAATGGCCGCAGCGCGGGGTGAGTATCGCCCCGCTGGTCTGGGCGGAAGATCCGCCGACAACGCTGAGCGAGGCCGTGACCTGGCTGGAAGGCGAGGCGCAGCGTATCATTCGCGCTTCGAAGCGGACGATGGCCGATGGCACCGCCGCGTTTCCGCCCCAAGTCGGGCTGGGCTACGAGGCTTTCTGGCTGCGCGACTATGAGTACACACTGGAAGGGTCCATCGCCTCGTACTCCGACAAGGAGCTGACCGACGCGTGCCGGCTGTTCGTCCGCAAGCTGCGGGCCGACGGCGCGGGCACCGACTGCGTCAAGTTCGACGGGACCGCCATCTACAGGCCGGGCTTTGGCTCGCTGGGTACGCACCCGGTCGCCGACGGCTCGCAGTTCACCGTGTCCGTGGCCTGGCACACCTACAGCCGGACACAGGACAGCGAACTGCTGGCGGAAATCATCGAGCCGCTCGTCAAGACGATGCATGCAGTCCCGCGCCACCCCGACACCGGTCTGGTCCACATTGTGCCGGGCGAGCCTCAGGATCGCTGTCCCTATGGCTTCACCGACACCATCGGCAAGCAGGGAGACGTCCTGTTCTGCTCGCTGCTCTACGTCCAGGCCTGTCGCCAACTGGGGGACCTGCTCGACGCCCTGGACCGCGACGAAGAGGCCCGGCGCTGGCGCGAGACCGGTCGCAGGATCACGCGCAGCATCGACGCCATCTTCTGGGACCCCAATGTCGGCCTGTTCCGCGCTGCCACCGTCCAGTGCCGCGAGCACGACATCTGGGGCTCGGCCTTCGCGGTCTATCTGGGCGTCGCCAGCGACAAGCAGGCACAAGCCATCGCCACCTACTTCCAGCAACACTACGGCGACATCGTCCAGGCCGGACAGATCCGCCACCTGCCCGGCGGCGTCCACTGGGAAAAGGCCCGCTGTGCACCGGACACCTACCAGAACGGTGCCTACTGGGCCACGCCGACGGGCTGGTTCGTCTACACGCTCGATCTCGTCGATCCCGCGCTGGCCGACCAAACCGTGATCGACATGGTGCGCCACTTCCAGGTCCACGGCGCCTGCGAATGGATCTTTGGCGACCGGCGGCAACTGCCCCACTACCTGGCCAGCGCCGCCCTGCCCCTGGCCGGCATCCGCGCCATGCTTGACCGGCGTGACAGGCAGCCGTAGGATGGTGCAACTTCGTTGCCCATGCGGTCAATCCTGAGAGGAGAGAAGGAATGAAGATTCGCTGTCGGTTTCTGTTACTTGCCCTGCTGCTGGCGCCGGCAGCCGCTGCCACCAGCACTGTCGACGTCAATGATGTCGCCGAAGGGTATGTCCGCCTCGTGCTGGAGGTGGGGTTCTACGACGAGGATTATGTCGATGCCTACTTCGGGCCAGCCGCGTGGCAGCCGGCGGAGGACCAGGCGGAAGAACCGTTTCCCGCGTCGCGCCTGCGCGGCCGAGCGGATACGCTGCTTGAGCAACTGCAGGAAATCGACCGCGACCGATTCACGGGGATCCACCAACAGCGCTACGACTACCTCTATAAGCAACTGCGATCCGTGCGGGGCAAAATCGACCTGCTGGCGGGCGTGAAGATGTCGTTCGACGAGGAATCCCGCATCCTGTACGACGCCGTCGCGCCGCCCTGGAACGAAGGGCACTATCAAGACATCCTCGCCGAACTCGACCGGCTCCTACCGGGCTCGGGCGACCTCTACCAGCGCTTCAATCGGTACAAGGTCAAGTTCACTGTGCCGCGTTTGCAGGTCGAAGAGGCACTGGAAAGAGCGATCGCCGTCTATCGGCAACAGACGGGAGAAAACGTCGCGCTGCCGGCCGGCGAAGGCTTTGCGACAGAATTCGTGTTCGGCAAACCCTGGGCCGCCGCGTTGACCTACCAGGGCCAGGGCCGCAGTCTGGTGGAGATCAACTTCAGCGCACCGTTCGGCGTCGCGGATATCCTGCGCCTCGCCCGGCACGAACTCTATCCGGGCCATCACACGCACCTGACGCTCCTGGACACCCAACTCGTCCAGCAGCGTCGTTGGCTGGAATTCTCCGTGTTGCCGCTTTACAGCCCGCTGGCGCTGATCGCCGAGGGTCTGGCCGAATACGCCAGCTACGATCTGTTCACACCTGCCGAACGCCTGGAGTTCGAGGGGCCCCTCTTGTCTACCTTGCTGGAGATCGACCCGGCCGAGGGCGAAACCTACGACAGGATCATGAAACTCAAGAGCGCCCTGGACGGCGCCATCGTCGAAGCAGCCCGCCGCTATCTCGACGGCCAACTGGACGACGAGCCGATGCGCCAGTGGCTGCGCCGCTATGCCCTGGTGGCGCCGGGCGCCGAAGGCGGCCTGATCGACTTCGTCGACAAGCACGGCAGCTACGTCATCAACTACACCGTCGGCCGCCAACTCGTCCAAGACTACATCACCCGCCACGGCGGCGCCACCGACCCCGCCCGACGCTGGAGACTCTTCCAGACCCTGCTATCCACCCCTCAAACCCCATCGACCCTGGTAGCGGCACAGGGAGAAGCGGGCGCAGTGCCTAAGGCAGTTCAGTCGATGATCGAGCAGGCGGGCAATGCTGACGACGACCAGCAGCGGCTGAGTGTCTTGAAGGAATTGTCACAGCAGCAAAATTTGGCGAACGGGCTGCGCGCGGACGTCGACCGGTTGCGCCGGGAGATCGAGCGCTGGCTGACGGAGCCACGCCTTGATTATTTCGGGCGGACGATCTCCCGAGAGTTGGATTGGGATTTCGGCATCGATCCCAATTCGCCTCTCTACCCGCTGACGTTGCTCTACCGAGGTCGGATGCTCGTGTGGTACACCCTGGAATCGGGCGGAGTCTGGAACAACGCGTCGCGGCGCGACATGTTTCTGGGCCCGGCCAGGCGTCACTTCGCAGAGTACTCCCGGCACTTCCCGCAGAACCGTATCGCCCGCATGTACCTGGGCGAACCCATCGGCCCCGAGAAGCACTACCGGGCAATACCGGGCGCGCCGGACTGGGCCATCTATCAGCGCGAAGGTCTGGAAAGGCTGGCCGACATTGTCGAGTGGTGGATCGACAACCGCATGCGCGACAACGGCGAGTACGGCGGCGGCTGGGGCGACGATTGCGAAATGTGGCGCTGGTGGGTGCCCGTCCTGATCGGCTTCGACGACCCGAAGATGGCGGCCGCGCAGCAGCGCTTCAGCGAAGCCCTCATGCAACAGGAGCACATGCGGCAGGGCTACACGACGCACATGACCGACGTCGAGCACACCGCCGAAGATTCGGCCGACGTGATCACACCCATGATGCACCTCGACCCGGAGAACCCCGTCTGGCTGGCCCGCGCCAAACGGCTGGCGCAGCTCATGGAGGACCGCTGGACCGGACGCAACGAACGCGGCGGCCTTCAGTTCAAGAGCACCTACTTCACCGTCGACCGTGTCGACGACCGGCCCCAACGTGCCTGCGACACCGTTTACCACCCGCGCGCGGTCCAGCCCGCCCTGCTCTACTGGCAGCGCACGGGCGATCCGCACCTGACAGAACTGTTCACGGCCTGGATGGACACCTGGGTCGAGGCCGCCGCCCGCGCCGAACGCGGCAAGCCGGCCGGGATTATTCCCAGCGCGATCCATTGGCCCGACGGCCGCGTCGGTGGCCTGGCCGATGACTGGTGGGATCCGCGCAATCATGGCGAACATACCCTGTACCTCTGGCCCAGTGCCATGAGCATGATGATGAACACGATGCTCTTGACCCACCACATGACGGGCCGGGACAAGTACCTCGAACCCATTCGCTCGATGGCGCGGGCCCGCCTGCGCTACTTGCAGAATCCTCCCAGCCAGAGCCCCCCTGCCGGCAGTGAAGCCTGGTGCGCCGCTCGGATGGGATTTGTATCGAGTATCGTTGCCAAGTATCACTTTCTGACCGGCCGCAACGAATTCGACGAACTGTTGCGCCGCGACACGCCGCCCTACACCGGCTTCCGCTTGACGGGTGACCGGCGGCAACTTGCCACCGCCCTCAGGGACAACGCGCTGGCCCTGCGCCTCAACTGGCCCGGCTATACCAGCGAGGTGCGCTATACCGATCGCGTGCTGCGCTTCCCGCAACTATTCCGAGGCGGTCTGATAACGGACCAACGAGTCGAGGCCATTGGCAGCCCGAACCCGCCCGTCCTCTACGCCACCGCGACGGGCGATCCGGGCGACGCCCTGTACTTTCCCATGAACGCCGTCCGCTGGCTGACCCCACCACGCGACATCGCCGTCCTGGTCACCGACTCGGGAAAAACGTCCTTCACGGCAGAGTTCTTCCACTTCGGAACCGACGCCCGCCCCATGGCGGCCGAACTCTACCTGCTCGAGCAAGGCCGGTACACCCTGACCCTGGTCGCCGGGAACGAGGAACCGCTCAGCCAAACCGTGGCCGTGGCCGGCCCGCACACGAGAGTCCAGTTTACCCTGCCCCCACGGACCCTCTGCACCCTCCGAATCCGATAGGCCGGCCTCATCCGTCCTCCCCTCACAGGACGGCCGCCCCCCAAGAAAAAGCGGCGTTTTCTTCTTGACAGGCCGCCCCCTGGTTTGTATTTTGGATAACACACACATAGCATCAGATATACTAATCAATAATCAATCATCCCTTAGCCATGCCAAGGGTGCTCAGATGATTGCCACCGAGACACACCTGACCGTCGACCGTCGCGCCATCGGAGGTGCCTCGGATGGGACCGGGGCCCCGGCGGCAGACCCATTTGCGCCAAACAAAGCCAATTTCGTGCTTTTTCAGGTCGAAAATACGGATTCGCCGACGAAACGAACCCAATTGGGGCCCTGCCGGACGACGAGGGAGAGCTCGGCCGCGACGCTGTCATCATGCGCGCCAAACAAAGCCAATTTTCGCGGTTTTTGGGCTGAGAATGCCGGGTGGGCCAAAAAACAAAGCCAATCAAACCCAATTCCTGGCCCCAGCGTAGGGTCATTTGGCACGCTCCGGCGGTACTGATTGACGCTCGATGAAGATTGCAGTAGAGTCGCTCGGATAATGAGAAAAAAAGAACAAAATCACAAGCCCCGCCTGCTGGCGTTGGAACTGACGCGGCGCTGCCGCTTCAATTGCCGGCATTGCCGGGCTGACGCCGAGCGGACGGCCCCGCGGGACGAGCTGACGACCGAGCAGTGGAAAAAGATCCTCGCTTCCGTGGCCCGCTATGAAAAATGCGTGGTCATCATGACCGGGGGCGAGCCGACGGAGCGGGAGGATCTGCTCGAACTGGTCGAATACTCGCGTCAGGTCGGGCTCCGGGCCGTGATGGCCACCTGCGGCTACGCGATCGACGATGCCGCGCTGGCCAAGTTGAAAGAAGCGGGCGTGCTGGCGCTGTCGTTCTCACTCGACGGCGCCACGGCGGCGACCCACGACGCGTTTCGCCGCACGCCCGGGGCGTTCGACACCGTGATCAGAGCGGCCGAGGCCACGCGGCGAGCGGGCCTGCGTTTCCAGATCAACACGACCATCACCCGGACCAATCTGGCCGAGGTGCCCGCCATCGCGGAACTGGCCCGCCGGCTCGGGGCGGCGGTGTTCAATCCGTTCATTCTCGTGCCCACCGGCCGCGGCGACGAAATCCGCGAAGAGATTCTCGAGCCGGACCAGTACGCCAGGCTGTTGGGCGACCTGCTGGCGCTGAGGAACGGTTCACCCATCGAACTCCGCGTCACCTGCGGGCCGCAATACGCCCGGCTCTACCGCGAGACCCAGAAGCAGCAACCCCACGTGCACATCAGCGGCTGCATGGGCGGACGCGGCTTCGGGTTCATCAGCCATCGCGGCGACGTGCAGACCTGCGGCTTCCTCGATATCTCGGCCGGCAACCTTGTCGAGAACGGCTACGACTTCGCCGATATCTGGGACAACTCGACGTTTCTGCACGAGATCCGCGACGTCGCGTCGTACAAGGGCAAGTGCGGCGCGTGCGCCTACGCAAAGGTCTGCGGCGGCTGCCGCGCCCGGGCTTACACGATGACCGGTGACTACCAGGCCGAGGATCCCGTCTGCTGGTACGAACCCAAGGAGGCCAAGTGAACGCCGAGCTGACCGACTTCCAGAGGCAACTATGCAACCGACTCCAGCGGGGCCTGCCGCTGTGTTCGCAACCCTACGCGGAGATCGCGCGCGAACTGGACAGCAGCGAGCGCGACGTGCTGGAGCAAACGAACGAACTGAAAGCGGCCGGCATCATCCGCCGTGTCGCAGCCGTGCTCAACCATCGCGCCTTGGGCTATAGCAGCACGCTCGTGACGGCTCACGTACCGCAAGAGCAGTTGCCCCTGGTAACAGAGGCCGTCAACGCCCTGGCCGGCGTCTCGCACAACTACCTGCGTCAGCATCGTTTCAATATGTGGTTCACGCTCCAGGAGGAATCGTCCGCCCAGGTGCGGGCGACCCTGCGAAACCTCCAAACGCGCTTCGGCATCGACTTCCACAGCCTGCCCGTGACGAAGATCTTCAAACTCGACGTGCGGTTCGATGTTGAGAGTGACGATGACGTACTCTTGCAGGATGTTGAGCGGGCTCCTAAGGGTGAGCCGGTCAAATTGACCGAGGTGCACCGGCAGGTGCTCGCCGGCCTGCAGGGTGGACTCGCAGTGACATCGCGGCCGTTCGAGAAGGTCCGGCCGGAAGGCATGAGCGAGAGCGACCTGTTCGCGCGACTGACGGAACTGATCGATCGTGACGTGATCCGCCGGATCGCGGGCGTACTGAACCATCACAAGCTGGGCTTCACCGCCAACGTGATGTTTGCCGGCCAGGTCGATCCCGAGCACGTCGTCGAGGCCGGGCGCTGGCTCGCCCATAGCGGAACGGTGAGCCACTGCTACGAGCGCGCGGTGTTCGAGGGCTGGCCGTACAATCTCTTTGCCATGCTGCACGGCCGGACCATGGCCCAGATTCAACACACCCTCGATAACCTCGCCGCCACCGGCCACGTCCGCAGCTTCGAACTGCTGCCCACCCAGGCCGAACTCAAAAAACAACCCGTCCGCCACAACTTTCTTTGACAACCGATTCGAGACAGAATGCCACCGTGCCGCAGCAGTTCCCTCGTCGTCAGGCACTTCAGAAGTGCCAGAGGAGGCCGGCGGTGAGGCCGCTGTAGAGGTCTTGGGACGTGGAGAGGGGGAAGACGTAGCCCAGGCGCAGGTCGGCGTGTTCGGAGAAGCCGTAGTAGAGGCCGGCGATGCCCTCGGCTTCGATGTCACCGTCGTCGGCTCCCGAAAGTGCCAATGCGGTATCGACCTCCAGGATCAGACTGAGCAAACCCGGCGGCAGGCCGTGCGCGTGATCGTGGGCGGCATGAGATGCCAACGTGTGGATGAGCGACGCACGGAAGAACAGTTCGGAATCGTTGGATTCAAGGGCGTGTTCGACGCCGCACTGTGTGTTGGCGGCCCACCAATGGCCCAGATCGATCCACGTGGAGACCGACGGCGCCAGGGCCACCTCGCCCGAACCCAGGTCGCCGCGCGTGCTGCCCGTCGGCGTCTCGACCTCCAGCGCGAAGGCCAGCAGGAAGCGCTCGTATTCGGCCAGTAGAAAACGGGGCGACACGGCCAAATCACCACAGCCGTTCACGGCCTCTTCATCGTTGGGATTGATGGCGGCGTAAGGCAGCTCCACCACCAGGCCGAGCCTCCGCGTGAAGGCCCACTCGAGTTCAGCCTCGATCTCGTGCTCCTTCTCGCCCCGCTTGCGAGAGAAGCTGTAATCGACCAGAAGATCCCGACGCGTGAACGCCGGCTCGACCCGAAACGAATGGATCATCGGCGTGCCGCGCCGGCTGAAGTGGCTGTGCGCCGTCGGCTCGAGCCACCCGTCGGTCAGGTTGAGGCCTAGCGGGTCCGGTAGATCATCGTGCGCATCCTCGGCACCGACCGAATTGAGGCCAATGCTCAGGATCACGACCGATATGACAGGTACAGAAGTCGATTTCATGGTCGGATTAGAACAGCGGTGAAATCCTATGGCAATCGCTTTTTGCGAGACATTTACAGACCGTCGAGGAATTCTCTTGCCACCGCCAGGACGGTCCGCCAAGATGATTGGCGGTGCGGACAGCCAGGTGACATCACAAAGGGTCGAGACTCGAACGCGCCCGCTGAAGGCGTGGAAGGAGATGGGCTATGGGCACACCCCTGAACCGAAGAGACTTCGTGAAATCCGTCGGGGCCACAGCGGCGCTGCCGGCCTGGCCATCCGATGCTCAGTCGTCACAGGGCAGGTCGCTGCGCAACCTGCGCCGCCAGGCGGCCCAGCGTCGGCGTCGCATCATCATGAACAATGATGGCAACGACGTGCGTACCGCAGCCAACATCGAACCGTTTCAGCCGAACGACCTGTACCAGCAGCGTACGGCCGGGTTGCTCGGCTCCCACGTCGACAGCATCTTCTACTGCACGGGCGTCTTCAACTACTATTTCCACGAGAGCACCGAGAGCGAGTTGCTGACCTCGCACGAAAACGTGGGCGCCTATCTGCGCCGGCTCGCCGAGTTCGGGACCGACCCGCTGGAGATGATGGTGGACTACTGCCACCGCCATAAGCTGGAGATATTCTGGTCGATGCGCATGAACGACACGCACGACTCGGGCAATCCGCTACTGTTCTGTAACTGGAAGCGGGAGCATCCGGAGTATCTCGTCGGGACCAAGGGCAAGCGCCTGCCTTACGGCGCCAATCGCTGGTCTTCGGTCGATTACGGCATCGCGGCGGTGCGCGACAAGGTCTTTCGTGTCCTGGCCGACGTCTGCAAACGCTACGACGTCGACGGTATCGAACTGGACTTCTTCCGGCACCCGGTGCTGTTCAAGCCGCAGATGACGGGCAAGCCCGTCACGCAGGCGCATTGCGATCTGCTGACCGATCTGTTGCGGCGCGTGCGCCGGATGACTGAAGACATCGCCCAGCGCCGCCAGCGTCCCCTGCTGATCGGCATTCGCATCCCGGATTCGGTGTCCTACTGCAAAGCCATCGGGATCGACCTCGTGCAGTGGCTGGAGAGCGATCTGGTCGACCTCGTGACCGGCGCGGGCTATTTCAAGCTGGAGCCCTGGGAGAACCTCGCCTCGCTGGGCAAGAAGTACGATGTCCCGACCTACGCCTGTTTCGTCAAGCGGCGCATCCAGTCGTCGGGCGAGCCCGAAGGAACAACGGAGGCCGAGATCTGGCGCGGCGAAGCCTACCAAGCCTGGCAGGCGGGTATCAGCGGGATCTACACCTTCAACCGCTTCAATCCGAACGACCCCATCTTCCGCGAACTGGGCGATCCGAAGCTGCTGGCGACGCTGGAGCGACGCGACCGGACGGCCTACGTCAACGAGGAGTGCTGGTCTCGCCCCGAAACGTGGTTGATCAACGGCCGCGATTACGTCACCGAGACCGTCCGGCCCTTCTAGGATGTGGGCCCGCGCACGTCCGACGGCGCCAGCACAACTTTCTCTCCGCACTCGGCATTTTCTCGCGCACTTTTGCCCGCCGCTGGGCATCTGTATGATGTCACTGATCAGTGAGTAGGCCTACAGGTTGACCGAACGTTGGAAAAGCTAACGGAAACAGAAATCGTGGCAGCCGCTCGCCGTGGCGACGCCGAGGCGTTCGGGGCGCTATACCAGCGCTACTACGCCACCATGGTCTGGCTGGCCTACTCGATTCTTCTGGACCGGAATCTCGCGGAGGATGCGGTTCAGCAGGCGTTTGTGAAAGCCTGTGAAAAGCTGGCCGATCTGAAACACGTCGATCGGTTCAGCGCCTGGCTGACACGAATCTGCCGGAACGAGGCGTATCAGTTGGCTCGCAGTCGTAAGCGCTCCGTGCCGCCGCAGGCCGGCGCAAGCGCCTGGGTGGCCGAGCCGCCGGCCGAGGGCCCGGACCTGGGCCTGGTCAAGGAAGCCGTCGCGCAACTGGCGCCGATGTATCGCGAGATCGTCGTCCTGCATCACTACAACCGGATGGACTATCGGCAGATCGCCCGGACGTTGGGCATCGCCGGCCACACGGTGCGGGGACGACTCTTCCGTGCCCGCAAACAAATCGAACGGACACTCAGACGCAACGGGTTTGCCGAGAGGTAGCAGTCATGGTACGTCCCGAACGAGCTAATTGGCTTGATGATATCATCGCGAAGACGGTTCCCGGTCCGCAGCCGCAAGCTGATTTTGCGGCGTGGCGCCGGGCCCATCGCGAGGCTCTGGAGGCCTTGGCACAGCGAGCACAGCGGAAGATTCAGTCACGGGCGGCCCCGCCGGCCGTGATTGAGTTTGGGAGACGAATTATGAGAAATCCAATGGCAAAACTGGCGATCGCAGCGCTGTTGCTGGTCGCGGTTCTCTTCCTGGCCAATCACCTGATCGGCCGTGAAAGCCTGACCTCGGAGCCCAAGCCAGAACTGGTAGAGATCACGCCGGTCCCAGCGCCGGCGACAGAGAGGGACACCATCCTGCGCGAATTGGCTCTGGCCCAGACACTATACACGCAAGGCGATGTGGCAGGGTTGCTGTTGCTGCTCGAGACCGGGCAGTATGAAACGAAGATGAAAGTCGCCCTATACCTGGGCGAAATCGGGGACGCCTCAGCTCTGTCGGCTTTGCAGATCTTCGCGGCCCAGTGGCAAGGCGCAGCGGACGCCAACCCATTCCAGCAGGCCATCGACGCGATCGAGGAGCGCCTGGCCCAGGCACAGGAAGCGGACGCGGAGACCGCCGAACCGAACACCCTCCCGGCCGCGGCCGAGCCCGACGTCGTCTCGACGGAACCCAACACCGTTTCTGTCGAAGCGCCGGTGGCAAACGAGCCGGTGACCGGCATAGCCGGCGTGATACTGGACAAGTTGACCCAAGAGGGCATCGCCGGGGCCACCGTCGCACACCTATTGTCCGATCCCAACAGTTGCACCGAAACCAGCCCATCAGGGCAGTTTCTCCTGATGGGCCTGCGGCCTTCCGAGCGTCAGTACATATCCATCATCGCTTCAGGTTACGTCTCGAGGCGGGTCGTGACCCGTGTCGCTCAAGATCAACTGACGGAAGGCATCCTGATCGAGTTGGATCGCAGTTCGCATCTGGAGGGCCGAGTCACTGATCCCGAAGGCCGTCCCCTTGCCGGAGCAACGGTCAAGACGTTCTTCTTCACCAACCGCCCTGCTGTCACGGGACCCGATGGGCACTTCGAGATCGACGGTCTCAGTCCGGTCGTGGACGAGTATTCTCTGCACACGACGCATCCGGACTACCCGGCCGTGTCACTGCGCTTTACACCGGGCGCGGCGGGCCAGACAGTCCGTCAGGACGTGGTTCTCACGCCGGGAGTAGATGTCTACGGACGCGTGACTGATCCGAACGGCCTGCCGCTGGCGGGCGTGACCGTCGGCAACACGGCCTCCAGGTCCATGTGGAACTGCCTCACGAGCCAGACGGACGAGCAGGGCTGGTATCGACTGGAGAACGTCGATGTGGGCGAACTGGTCCTCTGGGCCGTGCATCCGCGCTGCGCTCTGCACGTCCAGCACACGACGCTGGCCGAGGGCGCGAGCGAAGAGCAGATCGATATCCAGCTTCAAACGCCGGTGCCACTGCCGTGCCGAGTCGTCGATGACACGGGCGAACCGGTACCCGGCGTGCGGGTTGTGGTTCATGAATACAACGGCGTCTCGAACCTCGATGGGACCCAATACACCAGCGACGGTGATGGTTGGTTTGTCATCCACAATGCCCCGAGTGAGGGTACGATTCGCCTCAATCCGTTCGGCGCCGGTATCTCGGGTCAACTCCAGCAGTTCGAGTTGGGCCAGGAGGAGTGCATCGTGGTCGTCCGGCGGGCCGGCCGTATCTACGGGAAGGTCCTGGCCGAGGCGACCGGTGAGCCGGTTACCGAATTCACGGTGAAAATGACCGCCACGCAGACGGGCGAAAAGACCTACGGCTACCGAGCTTTGTGGAACCGGGAAGGTGTCACCTTCCAATCGCGCGAAGGGTGGTTCGACACCGGCGACGAAGATATTCCCGTGGGCGCCGCTTTTCGGATGACCGTGTTCGCACAAGGATACGATGCGCTGACGCTGGATCCGGCGGTGGTACAGCCGATATCTGAGGATCCGAATCGCACGGAATTCTGCCTGCCGGCCGCGACGCTAACGGCCGGGGTGGTGGTCGACGCACAGGGCCACCCGATCGAAGGAGCCACGGTGGCGGTATACGCCAAGAGCGAGCGCTGGGAGCCAGGACACTGGCGAAAGTTTGGAGCCGATGCGTCGGGCGTCTTCGTCATCTCCGGCGTCAGCGACGATCAGCAGTATCTCTATGTCACCGCGCCGGGTTTCGCGCCGCACTGCGGCTGGCGGAGTGAACTCGAGACCACCGGCAGCCCGCCGGCAAAGATCGTGCTGCAAGCTCCGGCCCGCGCCTTTGGCACCGTCGTCGACGAGCAGGGCTTGCCCAGGCCAGGCCTGCGCGTCGAGGTGGCCAAGACCCGCGATGACAACGACGAGTTGCTGTACCAGCGCTATCCCGTCGTCCGGCGCAGCGCCACGACCGACGAAAACGGATACTACGAGATGTCAGAGCTGCCGGTGGGCCGCTGCATGGTGTACCTCAAATCCGCTTCCGGAGACGACCTGGGCTCCCAGTGGGCCACGTTCGAACCAGGCCAGACCACCGAAGTGAACTTCGGGGACCGGTAGCATTGTCACATCAACGGACGTGAGCGGAGGCCGGTGCTGGAGAGGGGCCGGCCTCCGTTCGACCGGCGCCGGCCGCTGCCGGTGTCGACTCGCTCTGACTCGATGCGTCCACGTCGCAGAAGCGCGGCGGCTTGCGGCAGCAGGTCTTCTTGGCATTGTCAAACCACGGACAATCGATACAGCGCTCGTCCATTCGGGTTCCCCTTCTCATTCAATATCACTTGTCAAACCGACGGTCGGAATCGCCCTTGCCCCATCCGGGCCATGGGCCGATGGTACGTGCGTCTTATTGGCGTTCGATGAAGGGCATGTCAAAACTCGATTAGAAACTTCGGTGGTACCAGGCCGCAGAGCCCGCGCCGTCTACGCATTGTGGGGCTGCCGGCACGCGCAGCCAATGTCCGATAAGCATCGTGCCACCCCCGCCAGGCTCAGAAAATCCTACTTTGGCGTTACACAATTCCCCGCTGATCCTTCCGGCCAGGGGCGGCTCGTGCAAACCGTCCATAACTGCGCTGCGTCGCTGGGATTACGTCAGAAATGTTAATTCACGCCTGCTGCGATCTGGTTTTAGCGGAACTTTAACAGGCCGGCTGTCGTCGAGGCGAGCTGGGACCCGCCCTGGCAGGTCGGGGGCAACCGCCCGCCGGGGCGGTGCAGCATCAGGGGAATTCCATCGCGTCTTACGCCGCGACCGCCGACAAACACGAGGTGTACAAATGCCGGATGAGTCGGCGTGTTGGAGTCGTGCGGGCGAGTAGTGATTCGCCCCTGCCCACGGGCACAATTCCCAACGGAATGGACGGTGACATCCTATGAACACAAGGCGATTGACAATCTTCTCTGTTTCTACGATTTCCCTGAGCCTGGTGGCTCTGGCGTGGTGGCTCACACCGGAGGTGGTGGAACAGCGCTTCGCCGCGGACGGGACCATCAACGACACGACGCGTGCGCAAATCGTTCTGTTTCGCATCGTCCTTTGCGCCCTGGCGGCAATGCTGCCGGCCTTCGTCCTCATCCTGTGGCGGCTGTGGGGACCTTTCGTCCGCGACCTGCGTGTCTCGGCGGCGCGCCACCTGCCGAAGGCGCGCGAGGGACTGCCGTCGACGCAGGCCCTGATGGGACGTTTGCCCTGGGGGCACCTGGGCATCCTTCTATGGTTGGTCCTGCCGGCGTGGTACGCGCTGGTCGAACTGACGTTCCATCGACAGTGGCAATGGCCCCGGTGTTTCGGAACCGAACTGGGTATCATGGAGAACACCATCGTCGCGTTGTATCTCATCGCCACCGTTTCGGCGTTGACGTTGTTCTGGCGGCGCCGCGGTGCGGGCCGACCGATCGGACTGCACCGCTGGTGGATGTTGGCCCTGGGGTTGTTCTGCCTCCTCGTGGCTCTGGAAGAGACGAACTGGGGCCAGGTGTATTTCAATTTCGAGACGCCGGAACTGATCAAACGCATCAACTACCAGGGCGATTTCAGCCTGCACAATCTTCGCCTGCCCGGGCCGCTTCCCGGCAAGCAAACGTATTGGGCCAACGTGTTGTCGCAGTGGTTGGCGGTAGTCCTGGCCGCGGGGCCTTCCGTGCTCTGGATCAGCGCGCGATTGCGACGCTTCGTCTGGCGTTGGGAGATTCCCGTCCCGCCGTTGCTGGCTCAGGCGTATTGTGCGGTCGGTGCCCTGATGCCCAGCGAGACCATGATGTTCACCAAAACGGGGCTGCCGGACTCAATGATGCTGCCGAGCGAGAAACGTGAGTTCAGCATCGCCATCGCCTTTGCGGTGTGGCTTTTGGCCGAGCGAAAACGACATCGCCTCTACAGCGATATCAATCTGCTGGCGCAGGCGGCCGAGCAACACGAGCAAGACGCCGAGCACCTCGAGACCGCGGCCCAAGCCCCACGGCAGGCCGGCTGAGACCTCGCTGCCTCTATCCTCAGCACAGTCGCGCGAGTAGGTCGTCGAGCGATACGGTGGCGAAGCCGGTGGCGGCGTCGCTGATGCCGTAGGGGATGACCAGAATGCCATTGTGCACGAGAGCGCCACAGGAGTAGACAACGTTGGGGACGTAGCCGCTGCGCTCGTCAGCGGTCGGCATCAGGAGCGGCTCTTCGAGCCGGCCGATCAACTTCGTCGGATCGTTCCGATCCAGCAGCGTGGCCCCGATGCAATAGTGGCGCATGGGCCCGACCCCGTGGGTCAGCAACAGCCAGCCGGCCTCCGTCTCGATGGGGGAACCGCAATTGCCGATCTGCATGAACTCCCAGGGGAACTGCGGCTCCTGCACCAGTACGGCCTGGTCCCAGATGCGAACGCTGGGAGACGTCAGGATGTACAGATTCTCCCCATCGATGCGCCCGCTCATCATGTACTTGCCCTGCACGCGGCGTGGGAACAGGGCCAATCCCTTGTTCTTGGCGCAGCGTCCATGCAACATGCGGATGCGGGCGAAGCCGGGGCGGGGCATTTCCACCAGGTGGGGCAGCACCTGGCGTCCGTTGTAAGCGGTGTAGGTGCCGTAGTAACATTGCGATCCGTCATCCTCGGTGAACCGTACCAGCCGCATGTCTTCCATGCCCTGGGATTCGGCCTCGCTGATGGGGAAGAGCACCAATTCGGTGATGTTGCCGTCGGATGAGGTTTCGATGTCGTAATCGCAGGTGGTCAGCCACTCGACGCCGTGCGGCTCGTGATCCGAATGCGGGGCGCTCTGGGCCCGCACCTGGACCCGATCCACGATGCGGAGCACGTCCTGGAGAGAGAAGGAATCGTCCAGTTCGTGGAGCACACCTTCGATAACCTCGTCGCGGACCCCCGAGATGGCCCGCCGGGCCCGGAACTTAGCCAGGCGGAACTCGTCGTGCTCGGCCATCCGCGTCGGTTCGTGGTACGGACCGGCGACCTCCAGGGAGATGTTGCCGGTCGCGTCGATGATCCCGCGCCGAAAGATGATGGAGGACAAGTGCCCCTCGCCCACCGCCCGCAGGCTCATGGAGAAGCGCAGCGACCCGGGCTCGACCCCCGCCTGATCCACCGCCGGCGTCATGGACGGATTGAACAGGGCCGCCGAGGCGAACGCGTACTCCAGGGTGAAGTAGGCGCCGATCAGCAGTTTCCTTTCGGCTCCGATCTGATTGGTCATCTCCAGGCGGCGGGCCACCTGCTGATAGTGCGACAGGAAAATGTCTTCCAGATTCAGATGCAGGTGGGAGAACTGATCCCGGGTGGCCGCCAACAGTTGGGAGACGGCTACGTCGTCCAGGCCCGCAATGCGCGTAATCACCTTGCGGGCGCGGTCGGGGCCGGCCCAAAACAAACGGGTGATCGTCAGTGCGGCGTTGGCTGACAGCCGGACGGGGAGTCGTTTTACTTTCAGAGGTTCCTGGTTCAACTTCTGGTCCTTACCACTTTCCTGGCGGTACGCCGATGGTGACCTGCGTGTTCATCGTCGCGAGATGACCTGCGGATATTTTTACCTCCACCAGCAGCGCCAAGCGGGTGCGCGTTGCAATTTCTTCGGGTGAGGCTATCATGGTCACCGGTTGCGTGTCAACAATCGATACTTGAATGGACGGTGGAGATCATGGATTCCAGACCTCTCTCATGGCTGTTTCGACTCTTAGTGGTCAGTCTCATTGCCGCGGCCCCGGCGCCGGCCGCTTACGACATTCGTCAGTTCGGAGCGACACCCGACGGCCGGACGCTCTGTACCGAGGCGATCCAAAAGGCGGTGGATCGCTGCGCCGCCGATGACGGCGGGACGGTCTGCCTGCCGGCCGGCACTTGGCTGACGGGCACCGTCTACCTAGCCAGCGGCGTGACGGTCGAATTGGAGAGCGGCTGCACCGTGCTCGGTACGACCGACAAGAGCCACTACGGACCCCCGCGTCAGTTGCTCGGGGCCCAGGGAGAGCAGTACAGCACCTGGGCCATCTTCGCGGGCAAAGGACTCGAACACATCGCCATTCGCGGGCGCGGCACGATCGACGGACAAGGAGCCAACTTCAAGTACAAGGACGGCCCCCGGCCCAAAAATCTCTTCTTCGAGGACTGCCAGGATGTCCTGATCGAAGGGGTGCGCCTGCGCCAGGCGGGCAGTTGGATGCAGCACTACCGCAACTGCCAGCGGATGACGATTCGCGACATCGCCGTGTTCAACCACGTCACCTACAACAACGACGGACTCAATATCGACAGTTGCCGGGATGTGAGCATCGTCGGCTGCACGATCGATTCCGACGACGACGGGATCGTCCTCAAGAGCCTTTCGACCCGACCGACCGAGAACGTCACCATCTCCGACTGCGTGGTGAGCAGCCACTGCAATGCCATCAAGATGGGCACCGAATCGGGGGGCGGCTTTCAGAACATCACCGTGAGCAACTGCACGGTTTGCTCGCCCCGCTACTCGCAGGTCATCTACGGGCGGCAGCGCGGGCTGGCGGGCCTGGCCCTGGAGATCGTCGACGGGGGCACCCTGGACCGTGTGGCAATCTCCAACATCGCCATTCGTGGTGTCACCGTCCCGCTGTTTCTGCGTTTGGGCAATCGGGCCCGCACCTACGGAGAGGGCCAACCCAAACCTGAGGTGGGAACGTTTCGCAACGTGATGATCAACAACATCGTCGCCACCGACTGTTCGCCCATCGGCTGCTCGATCACAGGCCTGCCCGGGCACCGGATCGAAAACGTCACGCTCAGCAATATCAGTCTGGGCTTCGATGGGGGCGGCACAACGGAGGACGCGACGCGCGCGATCCCCGAGAAGCCGGCCAGCTATCCCGAGAGCACCATGTTCGGGACCCTCCCGGCCTATGGCTTCTTCTGCCGGCACGTCACCGGCCTGACACTCCAGAACGTTCGCCTGCAGACGACGGAGTCCGACCAGCGTCATGCGTTGGCCTTCGATGATGTGGCCGCATCCGTCATCGATGCGTTGCAGGCACCGTTTGCGGGCAAGGCGGCCGCGCTGTTGTCCCTGGTCAACAGTCACGGCATCGCGATCCGGAATTGCCATCCCCCGGCCGGAACCAACGTCTTTCTGAAATTGGCCGGCGACAAAACCAAAGAGGTCTCCGTGTATGACAACAACGTTGCCGGCGTAGAGACCATGTGCGACCGAGGGCCGGACGTTGCCGAGTCGGCTCTGCTGCAATGGTCGAATCACACGCAACGATAGGGCCCGGTACGACACAACGACAGGAACGACAGTCATGATACAGCACATGCGTATATCCGCAGCGACGATACTCGTCCTGGCCGCGTGGTTCGGCGCCGCAACCGCGGGCCAAACGACCATCACCAATCCCGTGGCCCCGGTGGGCCACGATCCGTGGGTCATCCAGAGCGAAGACGTCTATTACCATTGCTACTCCCACCGCGGGCGTATCTGGGTCAATCGCCGCCAGACGATTCAGGAGGTGGTCCAGTTCGAGGGCCGGCAGGTCTGGCGCCCCGAGCCCGGCCAGGCCTATTCGCAGGAGTTGTGGGCTCCCGAATTGCACCAGCTTGGGGGCTGGTGGTACATCTATGTCGCAGCCGACGACGGTCGCAACGAGAACCACCGCATGTACGTCCTCCAGGCGCGGACCGAGGACCCGACCGGCGCGTTCGAGCTCAAGGGCAAGGTCACCGACGCCACGGACAAGTGGGCCATCGACGCGACCGTGCTGGAACACCAAGGCCGGCTCTACTTCATCTGGTCCGGCTGGGAAGGCGACGTGAACGTCCAGCAGAATCTGTACATCGCGCCGATGAAAGACCCGCTGTCGATCGATGGGCCCCGATCGCTCATCTCGACGCCCGAGTACGACTGGGAGAAGATCGGCACGCCGCTGGTCAACGAAGGCCCGGAGGTGCTCAAGCACGAAGGCGACGTCTTCATCATCTATTCCGCCAGCGGCAGTTGGACCGACAACTACTGCCTGGGCCAGTTGAAGCTGGTGGGCGCCGATCCACTGGACCCCGGCGCCTGGGAGAAGAAACAGACGCCCGTGTTCGGTGCGACCGCCACCGTGTTCGGGCCGGGCCACGCATCGTTCACCAAGAGCCCCGACGGCACCGAGGACTGGATCGTCTACCACGCCGCCCAGCACAAAGGCGCCGGCTGGGACCGCAACACCCGCATGCAGCGGTTCACCTGGGACATCGAAGGCAACCCGTGCTTCGGCTATCCCCTCTCCGAAGGCGTACCTTGCGCCGCGCCATCGGAATGATCCGGGGGCGGCGCTTTCGGCTGTGCTATGCGCCCATCACCTGCGAGGGCCAGAGGACGTACGCATCATCACCCGTGCGCCAGATATGGTGGGGGTAAGCGTAAAGGCTCGGTTGCTCGATGAATGTCATCACCCCCAGATACTTGCGCGCGTCCTGGGGGCTCTGGCTCCGCGCCGGAAGCGTGTCGATCTTCTTAACGTCGCAGCTTTGGAACCCGGGTCGGGCGGTAACGCTCTCCAGATTGCTCTGCAACCGGCTCAGCACCGCGGCGGCGTCACCGTCGAAGCGAGGGCAGCAGCCCCACGCCTCTCGGCAGGCGGCCTGGTTGGCATCGACCTGGGCAACGGGGGCGATCGGTAGTGTCTGCATCGCTTCGTGAACCTGCTCCATCGCCGTCTCGTCAACGGTTGTGAACGACTCTTGGGCAATCATCCTCTTCCTCCTCTTTCCTCAAAGAATGGAATCCATCAGTTTCCTGCCGCAGTAGGGACAGATGTCACGTCCCTGCGCAGATACACAAGAAGAACAAATTCTCACCGCGATATTGAAGCCGTGATCGTTGGGAAGCTTGGATAGGCATTGAGGGCATTCCAGTCCCCAGCCGGGCACGTCGGTGTAATCGCCCTTGCATACCTCGCACGCATCTCCAGCGCGAATGTCAGTGGCCACATCGTCCTCCCGCCGCTTGCACGGCCATCAGATTGTCACGGACTCGCGTGTTGCTCGGGTTGACCTGGGCCGCCTTCTCCAGCCACTCGATGGCCTGGTCGAATTGACCTACCTGGGCATACTCGACACCGATCGACATGAGGCAGATCTCGTCCCAGGGCGCCGACTGGGAGACTTCCCGATACAGGGCAATCGCCTCCGGGCCGCTGGAACCGTCGGCTCGATCGTACAGCGTGCGTATCCGTTCGAGCTCAGCCAATTCACGGTCCGAGAGGCGATTGAGCAGTTGGCCCTGAGCATCGGTGTCGGAGAATGTGATCGAAGTGCCCTGGCTGCGGGCCGTCCGCTCCATGCGGAGCGCTGCCGCATTGAATTCAAGCAGTTGACGCTTCTCCGGATCCGAGAAACTCTTGAACGCTGCGGGCTTACCCAGAATACGCTTAAGCAGACTCATAACGTGTCCCTCCTCCATTTCCAAAATCGATGTGAGATTCGCCTCGCCACGGCGCAACTTTTGCGGCACGTGACGGGGAAGAATCACACCGTACATGCCCCGGAGCCCAGCCGCACAATGGGCGATGGCCGCGTATCCAAAGCATACGAAAAAGCGGGGCTTACCCCAAATGACCGCTCGGTCCTGATCGGCGCGGCGGGAGGGCATTGCGTGGTCCATGCGACCCGACCGACGGTTCGCGGGGTTGAAGTCCGCCTGTCACAAGCGTATGATGTCTCTGCTGTCGCCAACGGAGGTCCGTCATGGCCAAGAAAGACTATCCCAAGACCAACGCCATTCGTTGTCTGATCCAGAAAGGCATCCCGTTCGAGGTGTTCCCGTACACCTACGAGGAGCAAGGCGGGACGCACGTCTCAGCTCGCGAGTTGGGCGTGGACGAACACGCCGTGATCAAGACGCTGGTGATGGAGACGAATGCGAAAGACCCATTGATCGTCCTGATGCACGGCGACCGCGAGGTCTCGACCAAACAACTGGCGCGGACGCTGAACGTCAAAGCGGTCAATCCATGCGAACCGAAAGTGGCCGATAGGCACAGCGGCTACCAGGTGGGCGGCACCAGCCCGTTCGGGACGCGCCGGGTGATGCCGGTCTACGCCGAGACCAGCATCTTCGACCTCGACCGGATCTACATCAACGCCGGCCGCCGCGGCCTGCTCGTCCGCATCGACCCCAACGACCTGCACAAGGCCCTTAAGATCACTCCCGTGCAAGTTGCGATCTGAGGGCCTCGGGATGCCGGCCGCACAGTCAACTGGTTGTTGCGTTGCAGATAACATCGGCGTAACATAATCGATCGTATGTTGGGCCGCTCCACAGGGAGCGGGCTCTGGCGACTGAGACGGGTGTTCATAGCGGAGAAAGGAAGTGCCATGCCGGGAATATACGAACTGATGGTCATCGTTGCGGTGGTTCCCATCGTCATCCTGCTAAACGTGCTGCCCTTCTGGAAGATCTGCACGAAGGCAGGGCTTCCGAGCGCCTTGGCATTGCTGATGCTCGTCCCCATCGCCAATATCATCCTGCCCTTCTATATTGCCTTCGCCGAATGGCCTGCCCTGAGAAATTCTCTAGGGCACGAACAATGATAGAAGCGCGGTGCCGTGCGTTCGCGAAACGTGGTCTGAAGTTCGTTTGATTGGCGTGGAGGGAAAGACAGTGAGACCGATTCACTGCGTACTGGTTATCCTCGTTCTGCCGCTGGCGCTTGGCGCCGCGGCCACCAAGACAGTCGCCCCGTCTCAGGGCGTGCCGGACCCTTGCAGCCCTACTGTGTGGTACGACGGGCGCCTCCTCCGGCTCGAGGGCAAAGGCTGGCAGGACACCGAGTCGTACTACGATCGCCTGCCTGCCAAGGCCCACGAGGTCGTCCGCCCGCCGGTGTGGAGTCTGAGCCATCATACGGCCGGCATGTGCCTGTGCTTTGCCACGGATGCCCCGTCCGTCAAGGTACGCTGGACCGTGCGCAGCGAACGTCTGGCGATGCCTCACATGCCCGCCACCGGCGTCAGCGGGATCGATCTGTACACCAAAGCCAGCGACGGGCGATGGGTCTTCCGACACAACGGCCGGCCTCAAGCCGTCTCGAACGAGGCGTCGTTTGCCGTGACGCCGAGGGCCGCGTGCATGGTGTATCTGCCGTTGTACAATGGCGTCAAGACGCTCGAGATCGGCATCGATAAAGATGCCACGCTTTCGACACCGAGCGCATCCGTTCATCGGCAGGACAAGCCGGTCGTATTCTATGGGACATCCATTACGCAAGGTGGCTGCGCCTCGCGCCCGGGGATGGCGTTCACCGCCATCGTACAACGGCAGCTCGACGTGCCGGTCATCAACCTCGGGTTCTCCGGGAACGGGAAGATGGAACCGGAGATGGCCGAGTTGCTGGCCGAGTTGGATCCGGCCGTTTATGTCCTGGACTGCATCTGGAACATGAGCTCCGAGATGGTTGCCGAGCGCGTTGGCCCCTTCGTCCGGAGATTGCGCAAAGCCCACCCGGACACGCCTATTCTGTTGGCGGAGGATTGCAGCGTCAGTGATACCACCCCCACCCCCAAGGGCACTATCCTGCGCAGGATCTACCAGGACCTGACGTCAGATGGAATCGCGCACCTGCATTTTCTGGCTAATCAGGACATGCTCGGAACCGACAGGGACGGCACCGTCGATGGCGTTCACCCCAACGACCTGGGAATGATGCGTCAGGCGGCGGTCTTCGGCAAATCATTGGCGGCCATCCTGGATGTTCCGGCCAACCCGCCATCGACTCGGGCCAGGCCCAGCCAATAGAGAGGAGATGCTATGCAGCAGAGAACACTGGGAAAGACGGAATTTACAGTCGGTGAAGTGGGACTGGGGTGCTGGCAGTTCGGCGGTGATTTCGGACCCATGACGAAGCAGACCGCGACCGAGATCATGATGGCGGCCGTAGAGAACGGCACCACCCTTTTCGATACGGCCGACGTCTATGGCAACGGGCGCAGCGAGGCGCGGATCGGCCACTTCCTGGCCGACACGGGACAACACCTGCGCATCATCACGAAGTTCGGTCGCGAGGCGGATGTCTACCCCGACAAGTACACCGAGCAGACGCTGCGCCAGAGGACGGAAGAGTCCCTCGAGCGGCTGGGTGTCGACTGCCTCGACCTGACGCAACTGCACTGCGTGCCCATGCCTGTCCTCAAAGACGGAGCGATTTTCGACTGGCTGCGCAAGCTGAAAGACGAGGGCAAGATCAGGCACTTCGGCGCCAGCGTCGAAAGCGTCGAGGAGGCCATGGTTTGCCTGGAGCACGAGGACCTCGCGTCTCTGCAAATCATCTTCAACATCTTCCGGCAGAAACCCATCGCGGAACTGCTGCCCCAGGCTCAGGCGCAGAACGTCGCCATCATCGTACGACTGCCTTTGGCCAGCGGGCTCCTGGCGGGCAAGTTCACCAAGGACACCACCTTCGTCAAGACCGACCACCGCAACTACAACCGCGACGGTCAGTACTTCAATGTAGGCGAAACCTTCGCGGGCCTGCCCTTCGAGAAAGGCGTGGAACTGGCCGACGCGATTAAGGCCTGGGTGCCCGAGGGAATGACCATGGCGCAGATGGCGATGCGGTGGATCCTCGACCATGAGGCGGTGTCCGTCGTTATCCCGGGAGCCAGCTCCCCCAAACAGGTCATCGACAATGCCCAGGTGTCGGACCTGCCCCCCCTGCCGGCCGAGCTGCACCGGAAGCTGGCTGAGTTCTATCAAGGCAGCGTCCACGACCACATCCGCGGGCCTTATTGAGCGACCAGGGCGCAGAAAGCCCCGCTGAGATGGGAGTTTGAAGTTTCAAGTTTGAAGTTTCAAGGATCTCCACCTTCAAACTTCAAACTTGAAACTTCAAACTCACCTTCGCGTCCCATAATATCCGGCTTGAATCCGACCTGCCCTTTTGCTACAGTCCTGTCGTCGTTCAGGGGACATCTTGGGAGGTGGGTGAGGTGTTTTTCACTTCATTTCCGCATTTTTGCTGGACCCTACAGCCGCGCCAGTCGATGCCACCCTCAGGCAATAGGAATGCCGATGCGCCGCCCGCTCGGATGTGGGCGCCGATGATGCGCAGGAGAAACAACGCCTTGGGGCGCGGAAGAAACCTCGGCACAGGAGTCTAGAACATGAATCGCTCGCAATCCGAATGGTCGTTGACGTGGCCTTTGTTGATCGCACTGCTCTGCTCGGGGCCGGTTGCCCTGGCGCAGATTGAAGCCCCTGACAACTATCCCGGGGCCTGGTACCGCATTGCCTTCGACAACGAGGGCAACCGTATCCTGGGCGACGGCGACGGCTCCGGCTGGTACTACTATGAGACATCCGACGTGTATCGGATGTGGTTCTACAACGAGCCGTACGATCCGGACCGCAAGGGCTATCTCAAATACGAAGCCTACATCAAACCGGTGGACCCGAGCAAGACCACCTACGTGAGTATCCGCTTCAACTGGGCGACGCCGGAATGGTCGGCGTTGGGCAGTGGCGGCCCACCCATGCCCGGCGACGTCCCCACGGAGACCGAGGAGTCGCTGTACATGTCCGGCTATAGCATGTACACGGTGGACAACCTCGGCAATTTTGAGAGCATCGAACCGGTGCGCAGCCATACCATCTCCAGCTACAATCCCGAATGGATCTCTATCGACATCATCGGACGCAACGCCTACGTCTATCGCGGCGCCTGGCACGAGTGTCTCGAGAAGAACCCTTCCGAGCCCGACGATTCCGGCTTCCACGTCTGCTGCAACTGGTCCACAGGGGAGTGCTACACCGTCTTCGGAACCGGTTGTAGCGACCCTTACGAGGAACTTGCTGCGGGCCAGTCGTGCGACGACTGCAAACGCGGCGGCGCCCCGTCCATGGACTTCGGCGATGCCCCGGACCCGGACTATCCCACGTTGCTGGCCTCCGACGGCGCCCGACATACCGTGGTTACAGGTGTCTACCTGGGCAGAGGCGTCGACGCCGAGGCCGACGCCAAAGCAGATACCCTGGCTACCGGCGACACCGATGACGGCGTGACATTCGATGCGGCCCTGCAACCTGGCTGGCCCGCCGGCGTGACGGTCAATGCCTCAACCGAGGGCTATCTCAACGCCTGGATCGATTTCGACGGCAACGGCAGTTTCGCCGAGCGCGGGGAACAAATCTTCATCGACACGCGGCTGGACCGCGGCACCAACGCCTTGACGTTCGATGTGCCGGCCGAGGCGGCAGCGGGCACCACATTCGCACGGTTCCGCTTCAGCACGCGCGGGCTGCTCAGCTATGACGGACTGGCGGCCGATGGCGAGGTGGAAGACTGCGCCGTCGATATCACCGCCTCCTACGAGCCTTATCAAACCTCGGGTGTGACATCACTGAAGTGGGATCAGTCGCCGTCGACGGTTGACGCGGCCAATCCGTATCTCTTCAACGCCCTCTCGATTGCCTCGGCGTTTGACCAGCGTCAGATCGCCGGCGACGATTTCGAATTCGAAGCCGGGCGTCCCCTGACGGGGATTCACTGGTGGGGATCGTTCGCCGGATGGACCGAGTCCTATCTGCCATCGACCCTGCCGCTGGCCTTCCATATCGGCATCTGGACGAATGTCCCTGACTCGAATCCGAGCGATCCCGCTTCGTTCGGGCACCCGGGCACGCTGGTCTGGGAAAGCTACTGCACCCAGTGGGCGTGGGCCCTGACCGGCTATCAGGAAACAGCCGAAGGCAGTACGCTGGGCGAAACGTGCTTCCAGTTCAGCTACCTGCTCTCCCAGGACGAGTGGTTCCAGCCCGTGGTCGAGGAGACGGAGAAAGAGACCACGCCGGCCGCGTACTGGATTACCGTCGCGGCCGTCTATGATCCGGTCGATGCACCTGCCCAGCATGTCTGGAGCTGGATGACCCGTTCGCACGAATCCGGCGCAACCGCGGCGTTGGTGCAGGAGATCACGCCGGGGACCTGGCCGCCCAGCGTGGGCGTCGAATGGTTCGCGGGCCTGCCGGTGGCGAGCGATGGCGGCATCCCCTGGGACATGGCCTTCCAACTGACGACCTATGGGGCCGCCGGCACCACGGAGAAGATGCGCAGCGATACCTCGAAAGCCACGACCACCATTGGCTTGCAGCAGTTGGCCCTGAAAGCCGATCGCTGGCTGGACGAGATACGGTAACCATCGATCATCGTGCCATTGCGGACGCGGCTGCGACACCGAAGACCAAGGTGGGGACGTTGAAACCCTGCTGCGTGGAGATCGTCCGCGCCGTGCCACCAGCGGCACACGTGCTGAGCCTAACTGCCTTCTAACTTGCCCCGATGCGAAGATTGAAGTACCCTTTCTGCTCCCACGGGTCTGTTGCGGGCCTGTGACATGCAATGTCGTATCGTAGCGGCATTCGAGCCAAGGGAGTTCCAGGTGTAAGGGAAACGCGCATGCACCCATCGGGCCACATTTCTGTCGTGCTTCTGGCAACGCTCCTGTTGGGCATCGTTCCCTGCGTCGCTCATGCGCAGCCCGAAAAGAAACCGGCGCTGCGATGCGACAATCGAGGGCAGTTCAAGATCGTCCAGTTCACCGACCTGCACTTGAAGGAAGACCATGAGGACGACGACAAGACCCTCGCGCTGATGCGGCTGGTGCTGGATGCGGAGAAGCCGCAACTGGTGGTGTTGACCGGTGACATTCTGGGTTCATCAGTTCAACCGAAACGCATCATGACGCGGTGCGCCGAGCCGATGGTCGAGCGCCGGATTCCCTGGGCCGCGGCGCTGGGCAATCACGACGACGAGGGGACCAAGGACCGTGCGGGCCTGATGGACATCATCGCGGTGCTGCCGTATTCATTGTCCCGGCGGGGGCCCAAAGACATTCATGGGGTCGGCAACTACTACCTGCCCGTGTACTCGGCCGATGGGCAGGCGAAGAAGTGGATTCTGTACTTCCTGGACTCGAACGCCTACCCGCCGCACAAGTCACTGGGCAGTTACGACTGGATTCGCGTCGACCAGGTTCACTGGTACTACGAGACGTCGAAGGCTCTGGCAGCCGAGCGGAACGGACGCGCGTATCCGGCGCTGGCTTTCTTCCACATTCCCTTGCCTGAATACGAACGGGCCCTGACCGATGGAAAAGCTGACCTGGTCGGGCACCGCCATGAAAGCATCTGCTGCCCGAAGATCAACTCGGGATTCTTCGCGGCCATGCTCGAACGTGGGGATGTCAAAGGGACGTTCGTCGGGCACGACCACGTGAATGACTACGAAAGCGCGTTGCACGGCATCCGGCTAATTTACGGCCGGGCGACCGGTTTCAGTGCGTACGGCCGCGAAGGCTTCCCGCGGGGCGGGAGAGTCATCCTGATCGAAGCCGACCAGACAACGTTCACCACCTGGCTGCGTCTGGAAAACGGGGTGAAGGTGCAATACTAAGTCGCAGCGCCCGCACGCCGTCTCAGGATGCGCGAACCTAATGAGAAGAAGGGGGGCCGATCGCAACCGGCCCCGCCCACAGATACGGTCTATGTTTCCCAGCCCTGCATCATCAGGAACAGGCCGTGCATGAGCGCCACCTCGCCCCGGTCCTCCGAGATGGTCTCGTCTTTCATCTGATTGCTCAGCTTGCTGCGAATATCGTCGGCCAGATAACGGTCGGGCATCTGTCGCTCGGCCCGTAGCATCTCTTCGAACAGCACGATCGCCAGCTTGGCATCGACCGGCAGATTCATGTACCACTTCATGATCCGGCCCGAAAGCGGATGCAGCTTGGTCGAGCTCGTTTCCGTGTCCGACGTAGTGGACGTCTTGACTGTTTGCATGATCATACCCTTTCCGCTGGATAGGCCAGGCCTATGCGCGCACATTGAGGAAACGCAGCGGTCCTTGCGGAGCCGCTCAACCTAGCCGTGAATGCCGGTGACTTGACGATCGTGATGCCCTCCATGTTTTGCATGCCGCGATTCCTTTACCAGGCCCCCGGACGTTGATATCCAGGACCCACGCCGGAATTATAGTGCCACGTCACCGTCGCGTAAAGACCCTCCCACCACTAAATCTCCCAAATTTTTACAAACTGGGAATAGTACACAATATAAACAAGACTCAAGGCGTCGCGACGCTGCCGGCTCTGCTCTGATTCTCCCAGAATTCGATGGGCTGGTAGGGGCCGCTCCAATTGGCGCCGACCAGGTCGATGTCGCCATCGGAGCCCAGGTCCGCGGCCTGGATATAGTGCGAGCCTTTGCCCGAAAGAACCTGCTTGTCCCAGGCAGCGCCTCGGTCTCGGTTCAGGAAGACCGCCACCTCGTCGGGGTCCTGGCCCTGGTGCATCTCGGAAAGGGCGACGTCAACCGCCCCGTCGCCATCGAAATCGGCGGTCACCAGGCCGTGAATGACGCACTCGATCTTCTTCACGATTACGTGCTCGGCCCAATCGCCCCCCCTGGGATCGCTGGGCGCTTCGAACCAGGACAGCCGATACCAATTCCCCTTCAACTCCGACGGCGACAGGACCACGTCGAGACGACCATCAGCATTGAAATCGGCGACCTGGACGGTTGCAGCCGGATGCCACTCGGCAAACGGATGCATCGGCCAGGAACCATCGATGATATCGCGCTTGTTCTCGGCCCACCTTCCACCAATGACGATGTCCTTGTCGCCATCGCGGTCAAGATCGGCCAGGCAAAGCCCTTCCCCATGGGGGCACTCAATGACCCGCTGGACCCACTTGCGACCCTCGTCCTGGCGCCAGACATAAATCTCATTGCCCGCGTTGGCCCCGAAGTCCGATTGATTGCGCGTGACGATATCGAGATCGCCGTCGCCATCCAAATCGGCCAGTTCCAGATCGTGGGTGGGATGGTCGGCCACGCGGTGTACGGGCCAGAGTCCCTGGGCGGAGCTGCCCCCCAGACGCGGATTCTCATACCAGAGCAGGCCGCCCATGACAATGTCCAGATCGCCGTCCCCGTCGAGATCGCCTGCTTCGCCATCCACGGTGTCGTAGCCGCCTGCGGTGATCGTCGTGGCTTTCCAGTCGGGCCAGGCGTACCACACCAATGGGCCACCGCGTCCTCCGACAATCACATCGGGTTTGCCGTTGCCGTCGATGTCGGCGACGATCTTCGCCCACGGGTCTTTCGGCCCCTGCTCGGCCACGACTCCGTGTGTGAACCGCACCTCTGCCCCGGCGCAGAGACCCCAGCTCACAATCACCCACGCAATCACCAGCTCTTCGCCAAGACGCTTCGTCGCTCGCATTAGAGTCTGTCTCCTTCCTTTCGATACCCTGTGGACAGCGGTCCGGATGACGCCGCCACGTGCCATTTTGGGCCGAACAGGGCCCGAAGACAAGCACCAAGTGCCCGATCGCCGGGCGTGGGGCGCTCTCGACCCTTCGGCAAGCCCTGAGCCATGCCCTATTATCGGCCGGAACGGCCAATCGAGCCCATTTAGGCCCCGCCAAGGTCCCGGAATAATCCATCCAGAGCCCTGTCGTCCACTGCGGGTCAAAAACAGCCCCGAACGCCCCTCAGAAGGGCCAAATCGCCCGAAGCGCGGGGGCTTGGGCCCTACACAAAAACACGACGCCCGATAATATAGGGCTTGATACCGCCCGAAATGCATGTTAAGATAGGAGGTCAATTCAAAAGCCATCATGGGAGGTGGTGGAAGCGATTTTCGCTTCCATTCCGCACTTTTTGCTAGAGGAAAAAACGTTACACGTCGATTGCACAAGGGAACTATAGCATAGCAACCACGTTGTGCATGTGCCGTCGAAACGCCCGTCCCGGACGGGTGCTGGCGCCGACTCTGCGTAAAGTCATTTTTGGGAGGTGTATGTCATGAGCGGGCTCAAGACATGGTTCACAAAGTACGTCGCCGCGGTCCTGATTCTGGCCCTGGGCATGGGGTTGGGGTCGGCGTGGGCCGAGGAGGACTATTTCACGGTAGAGATCGACGCCAAGGGGGAGGTCGTCGGCGGCAGCGGCACGGGATACGACAACGGCACCTGGTACTACTACCCCAACACGGACTGGTGGAATCAGTGGTTCTTCAACGGACCCTTCGACCCGACGCGCAGCAAGATCGTGCAGGTGGACCTGACCTTCCGCATTCTGGATCCGGTCGCGGCGGTGGCCAGTTCCGCTACCGTGGCGCTAAACTGGACGACGGGCGACTGGCCCTCCGACATGGACGTCCCGGCCCCCCCGCTGCCGCGCGATATCCGAGGTCAGAGCCATGAGGAACAACTCATCGAGCGACACATTCTCGTCCCGCAACGACAGATCACGCAATCGATCTTCATCGACACCTCCTATGAAATCGAGCGTTTCTGCCCCGCCTGGGTTTCCATCGACGTTCGCGGCCAGAACGTGAGCATCGAGGGGCGCATCGTGCATGAATGCATCCAGGGTGAGGACCCCATCCCCGGGAGCGAGAACCGCGACTTCGGCGATGCCCCGGAGGGGGCCCTGGCTTACCCCGCTTCCAGCGTAATCGGGTCGTTCCCCACCTGCTTCGGCATCGGTCCGGCCGCATGGATCGAGCACGACGGAGGCACGCTCTATTTCGGGCCCAAGGTAGATTTTGAACCCGACGGGAACGCCGGGGTCTGTCCGGCCTTCAATCCCAACGCCTACGACCAAGATGAGGGCATGGCTGACAGCGACGCCGGGCTGCTCAAGCCACGAGCCTACACGATCAGCGGTCCCGTCGGTTCCGAGGACGTGTACCCGCTGATCTTCACCGGCATTGAATCGCTCGGCTGGGCCTGTCTGACCGCCATCTGGGGCGAAAGCATCGACATCGACGTGCACAACCGGCGCGATGACGGGCGTGACGGCTATGTCAATCTGCTGATCGACTGGAATCAGGACGGTGTGTGGGCAGGATCCGTGCCCTGTGAGAAGACGGATGTCCCCGAGCACGTGCTGGTCAACTTCCCCGTGCCCAACGGCTACAGTGGAGCTCTGTCGGCCCTGGCACCAGCCAGTTTCCAGTTCGGATCCTATTCGGGATACGTGTGGGCGCGCTTCGCCATTACTGAGCGGCCGGTGTCCGAGGACTGGAACGGCGCTGGCGTCTTCCTCGACGGGGAGACGGAAGACTACCTCTTCCTGCTCAACAACGCACCGGCCGACTGCGACTGGGAAAGCGGCGACCCGCACAAGATGCACTGGGCCCAACTGCCCGATTTGCAACCCACCGGCATGGACGTCGATATGTACTCGAGCAGTCTGGCCGATGATTTCCGCTGCGCCGAGACGGGCCCGATCACGAGCATCCACTTCTGGGCCTCCTTCCTCGACGACGTCCTGCCCCGCAAAGGCGCCGACAGTCTGGAGTTCGAGATCAACATTTACTCGAACCAGCCGGCCGACAATCTGATCCCATGGAGCCGCCCGGGTCAGTTGCTCTGGAGCAAGGCGATCGCACCGTTTACCTACGACGTCGACGAAGTGACCAACAACGCTCGCGAAGGCTGGTTCGATCCGGTCAGCAAGTTCTACGAGCCTGGCAACCATCGGCGGGCCTACCAGTACAGTATCTGCCTGGACAACGAAGACGCTTTCGTCCAGAGACTCGGCACCACGTATTGGATCGAGATCACGGAGGTGCCCAGCCAGGACACCACGTATGTCTTCGGATGGAAAACCACCAAGCGGCAACTGCAATGGAACGACAGCGCCGTCTGGTCTCACACGACACTGGGCTGGCTGCCCATGAGCTATCCCGGTGGCCATGACGACGAGGCCCAGCCTTTGGACCTGGCCTTTGTCATTACCGGAGAGTCGCCGGTCGATCAGGACTTTGGTGACGCCCCCGATCGCCCCTATCCGACCATGCACCTCAGTGACGGCGCCCGTCACACGATCGACGCGCGGGTCTATCTGGGTCGCAGCGTGGACGCGGACGTCGACGGCCAGCCCGATGCGACGGCAACAGGCGACGACAACGATGGCAACGACGACGAAGACGGCGTTGCGTTCGCCTCGGCCCTGACAATTGGCAGCAAAGCCACGGTGGAGGTGACCGCCTCGACGGCCGGCGCCTTGAACGCCTGGATCGATTTCAACAGTGACGGCGATTGGGACAACGCCGGCGAGCAGATCTTTATCGACGAACCACTGGTGACCGGCACCAACACGCTGACATTCGACGTGCCGGCCAGCGCGGCGCTTGCCGAGACGTTTTCGCGCTGGCGCTTCAGCACGACACGCGGATTGGACTACACCGGCCCGGCTCCCGATGGCGAAGTGGAAGACTATATGGTCGCCATCGAAGAGCCCGCCATCGAGATCAAACCGCCGGTCGATCATCTGAAGTGGTCGCAGCCACCAATCGAGTGGCAGCCGGGCTCTAACGCCCCGGTCTATTGCGGCTGGGATGAGTCATCGTTTACCAGCAAGATCACCGCATCCCAGTGGAGCAACTGGACGATTGCGGCCGATGACTTCCGCTGCACCGGCGCTATGCCCGTGACATCCGTTCACTGGTGGGGCTCCTATCAGGGCTGGCGCGGTCAGACTCCACCCCGGGTCGAGCCGACCTCCTGGCGCATCGCCTTCTGGAGTAATGTGGCAGCCGATGGAGCCGGCTCGTTCAACCGGCCCGGGCAACTGCTGTGGGTGGTCGCGGCGGACGCAGACCGGGTCGAGATCGAACGCCTCGGCGTCGATGAATTCCCCGGCGCGCCCTCGGATACGTGTTTTCAGTACCTCCTGAACCTCGACCGAGACGAGTACTTCTGGCAGAGCCAGTACCTCGACAGCAAGACGGACGACCGGGTGTTCTGGATCAGCATCACGGCCGTCTATGTGAGCTCCTCGGAACCGGAATACGCGTGGGGCTGGAAGACGCGTCCACAGCCGGCACTGGACGGGGCCGTCAGTTTCACCGCCCGGCGCGATGACTTGCGCGCCGGGATAACCACCGATGCAGTGGATGTCGAACCGGTGACGAACTCGCTGGTGTGCGAGCGACTGGACCGGTACGACATGACATTCGAGCTGGACACCGATCCCGACTACATCAAATGGGAGCAGCCATTCACCGGCTTGCGTCACTGGGCCTACTATGAAGACGAGCTGTCGCTGGCCACGGTGGGATCGACCGCCGCGGTCAAGTGGACCCAGAGTCCCGACACGACCGGAACCGGCATCGCCATCGATATGACCAAAGACATTCCTCCCACCTGGGCCGAGCAGATCGCCGGCGATGATTTCGAGTGTACATCGACCGGCCCAATCACCGGCATCTCGCTCTGGGGCGCGTGGTATCATGATATCCTGCCCAGCAACAACGCCCAGAACGTCACCTTCACGCTGAGCATCCGGGCGGATATTCCCGCCGACCGCAGCGGCACGGGTTACAGCATGCCGGGCGAGGTTCTCTGGCGTAAGGAATTCAAGCCGGGCGAGTTCACCTTCGGGCCGCAGGAGGCGCGAACGCAAGGGTTCTACAGCCCGTGCAACGAGACCTTCGAGCAGAGCAGTCACCTGATGGTGTACAAATACAACTTCAAGATCGACGAGAGAGAGGCCTTCCAGCAAACCGGGACGCCAGGGGAGCCGAAGGTCTACTGGCTCTGTGCCCAGGCCTATCTCGTGCACTCGCCCGGCAGCGTGGCGACACGCTTCGGTTGGCAGGCATCAGACGGCCATTGGAACGACGACGGCGTCTGGGTCCTCGCGACCGAGCCTTATGGCGGGACCGCCTGGGGCGAGATGGTTTACCCAAGGAACCATCCTTCCGCGACGCGTTCGATCGACCTGGCGTTCGAGATCGAAACCGCCGGCGCGAGCCGCGATCTGGCCTACGAGCAACTCGTCGCCGACGACTGGCAATGCACCAGCCAGACCCCGATCACCGGTCTGACCTGGTGGGGTTCGTATATCGGCTACGGGTACCAGGCCTGCGAGTGCCAACAGATGCCCTCGCCCGCGGCGCCCGACTACTTCCAGGTTTCGATCTGGACGGACGCGCCGGACCCGACGCCCGACGATCCCGGAACCTACAGCTATCCGGCCCAGAAGATCTGGGAATACCGAGCCGATGAATTCGACGAGGTTCTCGTCGGCTTCGACCGACATCCCGACGCGTCGGATACCGACATGATCGGCTACGAACCCGTCTATCGCTATACGGTCCGGCTGCCTCAGGAGGATTGGTTCTGTCAGGAAGACGCTCGGAATGCCTATTGGCTCAGTGTCGCGGCGGTCTATGAAGACGCCGGAACCATGACCTATCCGTGGGGCTGGACCAACCATCCACACACCGCCTGGGATCTGTCCGGGCACAAAACCCTGGCCCACTGGAAATTCGACGAATCCACCGGAAGCATAGCCGCCGACAGTTCGGGCCACGGCAACGACGCCACTCTCGTGGGTACCCTCCTCTGGCATCCCGATGGCGGTTACCTCGGCGGGGCGATCGAACTGGGTGGACGCCCTGATTACCTGAAGGTCGAGAGGCCCACAGGCTTTGATTTTGCCCCCGGTTCGTTCTCCATCTCAACGTGGGTCTATCCCCAGACGGTGAAGGGCCGCTGGCAGGCCCTCATGGAATACGACCGTACCAGCACCAACGGCAACCGCTTCGGCCTCTGGATCGATACCGAGGGACGCTTCCACTTCCGCGTGGGGCTGAACACCTGGCAGTCGGCCCAGAGCCTGGCCGCCAACCAATGGCACCACCTCGTCGCGACCTACGACGGCGACACCCAGGAGATGAGCCTTTACGTCAACGGCATCCTGGACGGCACCGCCATCCACAACCGGGGCTTCGTCGCACCGGTCCAGGCGACGCTGACCATTGGCGTACGCGGCGACGAAAAGGACGAGTTCTTCGATGGCTTGCTGGACGACATGCGTGTGTTCGGCGCGACGCTCAGTCCGGAAGACGTATTGACGCTGCTCGGCGCCGACTACAACAACGACGCCGTGGCGGGCACGCTGCGAACCGACAGCACGGGGGCAACCTGGCGCTGGACCGAACTCTACGACCTGACCGGAGCCAGCGAGGACATGTCCTTCATGCTGTTCACCGAACCGCGCCTTTGCGACGGCAACGACGGGAAAGGCGTCGCGACCACCGGGGATTCGGACCAGAAGAACTGACGGATCTCCGGCCAAAGAAGTGAATTTCAGAGGGGCGCCGGCACCCGTGGCCGGCGCCCCTTTTCTCATTGTCTCACAAGCCTTTAGCGACACCTGACACGTATGCAGTAAACCCGGTCGGGTCACAAATTGGGCCGCCCGTGAACCCATCGATCCACTCGCGCGTAGGAGATGGTAAGGGAAGAGGCAAAGGAGTGACAACATGTTCGACAACCGCGACAATCTGGTCTCTATGCTGGTCTCGGCATGCCTCTGCATCCTGGGCATGTACATGGCCAGTTAGTTTGGTGTTAGATCTTCGAATCTGGCTTGCAGGACCTCTGGGCTCGTCGCTATGATGGGCCTGACATAGAATGTGCCCATCCTCCAGAGGAGTCTGATTATGTACAAGCGGCGTGGGTTCACCCTCATCGAGCTGCTGGTTGTCATCGCCATCATCGCCCTGCTGATGGGCATTTTGATGCCCGCCCTGGAGCGCGTCCGTCGCCAGGCGCGAGGGGTCGGCTGCAAGTCCAATCTGCACCAGTGGGGGCTGATCTTCGCCATTTATTGTGACGACAACAACGGCTACTTCTACAGTGGATTGCTGCAAAGCGCCGGAGTGGATGTCGCCCACGGCGACTGGTGGCGTGAGTGCATGCGCCCCTTGTCGAAGGATAAGAAGATGTGGCTGTGTCCCACCGCCGTCAAACACCGATCCGCGGCGTCGGTGGACGCCATGGCAATTGCCACCACCCCGTTTGACGCGTGGCGCGTTCCCGCCTCCCACGGGGGGGATGAAGGCAGCTATGCTCCGAATGGCTGGATGTGCAATCCACCCGCCAGCATGGACACTCTGTGGGGCCGTGGGCCCGGCTCCGACTACTGGCGCACCTACCAAGTCAAAAGCGCGTATAACGTGCCCGTCTTTACCGAGGGCTGGTGGGTCGACGGGTGGCCCCGCGAAACCGATGACCCTCCCCCCTGGGGTGATGAAACCCCGATCATGAGCGGGCACGAAATGCAACGGCTCTGTGTCAACCGGCACGGCGGGGCTCAGTTCGTGCTGTTTGCGGACTGGTCCGTCAGAAAAGTGGCGCTTAAACAGCTCTGGACGTTGAAGTGGAGCAAGTCGTTCGACACACACGGGCCATGGACCAAGGCCGGAGGCGTGCAGCCGACCGACTGGCCCAAATGGATGATCGGCCTCAAGGACGAGTATTGATCACATAGCCGATCCGCTGCGGATCATGCCCTCGCCGGACTCCGCAGCGCAGACTCCGGAGGGTGCCGCGTTCACACTCACGGTGTCGGAAGGCTGGTGCCGTTGGACGAAAATCAGTCGCCCGAAACAAACCACAGAGGCATCGTCACCTCGGCCCCAAGCCCACCAAACGGTGCGGCAACGGCCCCCGCTTGATAGCCCGCCAACGTCACCTCATTCTCAGCCAACTGCAGCGCCGACTGCGCGGTGGTGTCGGTGGAACTGCAACCGGTCAACAGGAGGACCATCCCAGCGACCAACAACATGGCATAGACAATCACAGTGCGTTTCATCAGTCTCCCTTTCATCACAGGGAAACGCCCCCTTCATCCGGTAGCATTTCCTCAACGCAATTCCATTATGGGAGAGCTCAGGGAGGCCCGTTGAACGAACCGATTTGCGCCAAACAGCGCAACCGGGTCTGTCCACACCGGATCAAACACCCCTTTTCATCTCTCCTCACTCCTGATCGGCCATCATCCTAGCCCGCTCTCAGGCGACTGTCAACGGCAAATCAAGGCCGTTTCGCCCGCGCCGATTCGTGCCTCACCAGGCGAACAATCGTTGAAAACCAAGCCTCATACCCATAGAATGCTCTGTGCAAACCTAGTCGTCTTGGAGAATGAAGTCATGAGCAAACCATCCCGCCGGACGAATGCCCCGCTTGCCGCAACTGCCATCGTATTGGCCCTGTCGTATGCCGGGCCTCTTTTCGGATCGTTTCGCGCGGCTATCGCCGTGCGCGACGTAACGCCCGAGAAGCCGCTTCCCGTTTCCGGCGGCGTCGGCCCCTCGCGCCCCACGACCAAGACCCTGGGGCGGCTCACCGTGCGCGCCCTGGTTCTCGAGAGCGACAGTACGCGCGTCGCTATCTGCAGCACGGACTTCCTGGGGTTCCCGGGCGTGCTGTGTGAGAAGGTAAGTCGGCAGGTGAAAGGCATCGAGGCCGAAAACATTCTGATCGGCGCCACGCACAACCACAGCGGCCCCGATTGCTATGGCTTCCCCGACGAAACCGGCCGGACCGCGTGCGACCTCGACTATATCGATGGTATCTGCGCCGCACTGGCGGAGGCGATCAACGAAGCAACCCGTGAATTGCAGCCGGCCACAGTGAAGATCGCCACGGGCAAGGCGCGCGGCAAGATCGCTTACAACTACTACGCCGAACGCCTCTACGATCCGCGCTGTCACGTCATCCAGATGCTGGATACGCAAGGCCGGGCTTTCGCCACCCTGGTTAACTACGCTTGTCACCCGGAGGTGATCGGGCCGGGCCAGGGCATTCTCTGCCCGGACTTCGTGGGGCCGCTGTACGACCGGATCGAAGCCCAGGGAGGGGGCACCGGGATCTTCATGAACGGTGCCCTGGGTGGCATGGTGACAGCGGACTGCCGCGGCCCTGATGGAAAGGATATCCAGACCTGGGATGAGTGTGTTCGTATCGGTCATCTCCTCGCTGACGAAGCCCTGCGCATCATTGCCAAAGCTCCGGTCCAGACTCAGCCCGAGCTGTCTTGTCACAGCCGGATCGTCACCCTCCCCGTTGAGAACGAGATGCTGCGCACGGTGGTGAAGATGTCACCGTTGGGCTTCAAACTGGACCAGGCCGGCAATGTGCACACGCGACTGAACGTCGTCAATCTGGGCAACGCCCAAATGCTGACCATCCCGGGCGAGGCCCTGCCCAACATCGGCTACTACCTCAAACGCAACATGCGTGGCCAGCATAACTTCCTTTTTGGCCTGACCAACGACGCCTTCGGCTACATTCTCACCAAGATCGACTGGAACAGCTTCGAGCGCTACGACTACATCACCCGCACCTGCCTGGGCGAAATGACCGGTGAAATCCTCATCGAAGAATCACTGGCCCTTGTCGAGCAGGCCACTGCCCCAGCCAAGCAATCGGCGTCGGTCAACTGATCAATTCTGCCTTCAACGACCGAGGGCAGAGCGACGTGAAATCGCCCTGCCCTCGGTATGATGACTCTAGTACCAGGCCTGGAGCTATGCCCCACGCCTGCTCACTCTCCTAAAACGGCAAGTAGAGCGGTCCGGGACGTCCAACCAGAGACGCCACCTCGGCCGGCGAGAGCGCCCGATTGTAGAGGCGGACCTCGTCGATCATGCCGTTCATGTATTCCGTGCCGGAGGCGTTGCCGATGCGCAGCTCCTGGTCGGACTTCATCAGCAACGGTGTCCCGGAGAACGTCGCGGTCGCACCGA